>JDSH01000013.1_pt1 | contig 99228 bp, 123 predicted proteins | sample 199451 | NCBI WGS metagenome assembly JDSH01 (sample SAMN02584198, study PRJNA231836) | bioreactor metagenome | isolation source: continuous culture bioreactor electron acceptor NO2- transfer2 day 38 after... | place: Germany: Bremen | reverse complement strand
GTTGCCCGGATGTGCAGCCCATGTCTGAGCCGCCACCGGTCTTGTCATGTTCTGGCGATATGGAACGGTTGTCTTCGCCAATCCAACGTGTCGGTGACTTGGTTCGTTTTGCCCGATTGAAACGGCTCTGCGTTCTTTAGCCTCGAGCTTGGCTTTTCGCCCGTTATCCCTTGTGACGATGCCTCCGCTTCTCTAGCGTCAGGCAATCCGTTCGAGCGAGATGGGTGGCCGTCTGGCGGTCCGTTTATTGAAGCGTGAAGACGCATTCGACCAGCAGCCGAATTGAGCGCCCCCCCGCCCTCCCGCTGATTGAGCTAGGTGGGTGGATGGCACAAGTTCACCGCATCGGAACCTGAGGTCACCACCACCTGAAAACGACGAAAGGGCCGCCCGAAGGCGACCCTCTCAATTTCAGATCTCACCGATTTTCTTTGCCGGATCGGCGACCCGCATGACCGTCAGACCTTTCGCCTCCGCCTTTTGCCCGAGGTTCAGCGCAACCCCCCCGTTGCCGCCGAAGAGCACGACACCTGTGGCCGCGAACTTGTCGTCCAGCATCTCATCGTTGCACTTGAAGGGTGCCGCCCGCCCATGGGCGGACCAGCGCGGATCGAACCGCGCCTGGGCGATCCCACGAGCGCGGGCCCAACGGGCCGCGATCATCTCGGCCCCCCCATGCTTGCCGCCCTTGTGGCAGACGAAGATGTCCTGGTTGCGGTTCTGCTTGATCCGGTCCCGAACCTTGTCGAGCGTATTGAAGATGACGTCGATGTCGGTCCAGTCGGTTGCGCCGGAGACGATCAGGGGGGGAACCCCCCCTTCAACCTTCGACTTTGCGGCCGTCTCGCGATCATGCTGTTCCAGCAACTGCTTCGCCTCGAAGACAGCCCCCCCTGTCTCCTGCGCCCGATCATTGGCGCGGGAACGATGCCGGGATGAAGGCGTTGCCGGTCTCGACCTCGTAGCATTCTGCGGCCGCCTCGCTCATCACCTCGATGGCGCCGACAATCTCGCGCAGGTGCAGGAAGCGGGCCTGTGCTTCTTCCAGGGCGGTCTCGGCTATTTCCGATCCGTCGTGGCATTTCGCCAGGGCGCCGATCTTGTCGGCGGTGCGGTCGATTTCCTTCGTCAAGACCACCTTGCGGCGCTGCAGGATCGTGGCGAACCCATGCGCGAGCGGTTCAATCTCCGCTTCCAGCCCAGTGCCGCGCAACTGGCCCAGCAGGGTCTCAAAGGTCTCGCGGGTGATGCTGTCCTTCAGGATGTGATCTTCGGGGGGGATCGGCAGTTCTGCGTCTTTCTCGGTCAGACCGAAGAGTTCGATGGTCACATAGGTGTTCGCTTGATCGTAAGCCATGTTCTTATCTCCAGATGTTCGGATGTTTCGCTCACCACAGGAGTGTGGTGGCATGGCCGAATGTCTGGTTTCCGAATCTGTCCGGGTCAGGGACGGCGCAGCCGCCGGCTTGCCGGGCGCAAAAGTTTTCCGGGCGCGGGGGGGTCCACCACAGGCGCACCGCCGCGCACGAAACCGCCGATCCCACTCGCTCCGCCCTCGCCGAAAAGTTTTGCGATCCTTGACGCGGGCTGATTTGGGGGGGGCCATCCGGAGGATATGCTTCCGCACTCATGTGTGTGTGATTGACGGTAGGTTTGCCCGAACGAGCAGGCAAACGGCGCGACCGGACGCGGAAGACGGATGCAGCGGCGGGATCGTTTTGCGCTCAAGCAAAACAGACCAGAGCGCAATCCGGCGGAGCGGCCGGGGGGGAGCGACGTGCTCGTGAGACGGGGGGGAAACCGGGATGCTGGGCGCAACGCCGCGGTGAGGCCGTATGGCCGAATGCGCGACAGGCCATAGGCCTGTTCTCCCCCCCTGCGACACGCGAAGCCGAGCTGGGGGGGAGGCCGGATGGCTTTGGTGCCCAAGCAGAAGATCAGGAGCCCCCCCCTATTCTACTTGAGATCGCGCAACAGGACGGCGGTGATGCAATCGAATTCACGCAGAAAAGACGAACTGCGCTGCCAAAGAAGGCAGGATTGGTCCGAGCACGATAGGCCTGCGAACTTGAGGACGCGGCCTTTCATTCAGCCAGGCCCAAACTTTCAAACGGTCGGAGATTGACTTTCAATCGGTCGGAGGCGTACTTTCAGTTGGTCGAAAGGAGTTGCACGGCGATGTACCCAAGATTTGCCAAAGCTAGAGTAGAAGAGGCGCTGTCCGACACCCGCGTGGTGCTCATCTCGGGACCGCGTCAATCTGGCAAGACGACGCTTGCAAGCGACATCGCGTCGGACAAGATACCCTTTCTGACATTGGACGATGCCAACGTTTTGCGATCCGCGATCGATGATCCGGTCGGTTTCGTCCGCGGGCTGGACCGCGCAGTAATTGATGAGATCCAACGTGCGCCAGACCTTCTGCTCGCCATTAAAAACCTGGTTGATGACGACAAGACGCCGGACGATTCCTCCTGACGGGTTCCGCAAACCTTATGACCATACCCAAAGTGGCCGATTCCCTCGCCGGCCGCATGGAGGTCGTTCGATTGCTACCCCCCCTGTCACAAGCAGAGATATTGGGAAAACAGTCGGACTTCATTGATCGCGCCTTTGCAGGGGGGGAGAAACCGAAAGCAGACCACATGATCGTCGGGGGGGGCGACCTCGTTGAAACCGTTCTATCCGGGGGGGGTATCCCGAGGCACTTGGCCGGGCGCGATGGTCGCGAAAGCAGGACTGGTATCACGGCTACCTCGATGCGATCGTCCAGCGCGACGTCAGAGACGTGGCACAAATCGAACAGCTTGCCATAATGCCGAAGCTGATATCGGTGCTCGCCGAGCACTCAGGGCAGTTGGTCAACTATTCCGGTATCGGTGCTGGCCTCGACCTCAATCATGTTACCACACGCAAATATGTGAGTGTCTTCGAGAGCCTCTACCTTGTTCACACCTTGCAACCCTGGTTCACGAACCGACTGAAACGCCTGACCAAGTCGCCCAAACTTCATTTTCTTGACGCGGGGGGGCTTCTAGCCGCAATGCGGGATGTTTCACCGGAAGTGGTCCGCAAGGACAAAACGAGCTTCGGTGCGATCCTGGAGACCTTTGTGTTTGGCGAGCTACGGAAGATTGCGACGTGGAGCGAACAGAACTGTTCGTTCTCGCATTTCCGGGACAAGGACAAAAACGAGGTCGACATCGTATTGGAGAACCGCCGAGGTGAGGTCGTCGGGATCGAGGTAAAATCCTCCGCGACCGTTTCAGCAAGCGATTTTTCAGGAATGCGTAAGCTGGCGGAAGCCTGTGGCGAAAAGTTCGTTCAAGGTATGGTACTCTATGACCACGATCAGGTTGTTCCGTTCGGCGAGAACATGTTCGCCGCTCCGCTATCGTGTTTGTGGGGGGGGCGTTCATGAATCTGGTCGAGGAACAATGCGTCGAGGATCTCGCGGATCTTCTCTACAATTTCTTGCCAGGAAGCGGCAACTCCCGGACCGCGTTCCCATTGGCGGCATCGCAGGTCCAATGCGAAGACCTGTGGATCGGGGGGGGAGTAAACGTCCGGCAGTCGCGCAAATGCTGTCGTTGACGCTCAATCAACGGCGACACTGGTTCAGCCCATTGATGCTGCGATCGTTCGGCAAAAGGGGGGGAACCGCTTCTCCGCGGCTCCCCCCCTTGCAACGATGAACTTGTAAAGTCCGACCAACTCAGGCCACCAGTGAAAGCCCTCCAGTCGTATCCCGCTCGCCACTGTCGACGAACGGGATGATCGAAAATACCTGACCACCACGCTGTTCTTCGTTCTGAACGGCATTGACGCGCAGATCGCCGTCAGGCGTGTTGATCAGCAACGACAGGTACTCGTTACCGGTCCGGGCGCTCTTGGCCATCCAGGCGGAACCAACGCGGATCGCATGGCCTCGCGGCGAGCTGATCTCGATCCGATAGTCAGGATGGGTCTCTTCGGATTTGAATTCGTTCTCGATCAGCATGAAGTCGAGATCGAACATCATGTTGGCGATGTAGCCGGCGAAAGCGTTGTCAGCATCCATCACCGTCAGCTCGCCCGAGATCGAGCCGGATTTCATGGTACCGTTCGAGACCAGCGGGATGATTTCGAACTCACCACTTTTCGCGTCACGCGCTTCCTTGGTCTGAACGGCATTGACCCGGAACGGACCAAGGCCGACATCGATCTGCATCGAAATGTAGTGGTTGCCCGTGGTATTGCCGGTCTCGTTCCAGGCCGTACCGATGCGCACCGTGCGGCCGGATTTGTTCACTGCGGTCACATCATAGTCCGGACTGCGCTCCGACATCTTGGTCCGCTCCTCGAGCTGGATGGCAATATCGAAGCGGTTGCTGTGGATCATACCGGTATAGATGGCTGCGGCGGTTTCAACGTTCTTGGTCAGAGTTCCTGCGAACATGGGTCTTCTCCTATCTGAGTTTGCCGGTGCCTGACCTCTGGTCATCGCCACCGGGATTGCTTTTCGACCCCCCCTTCCTGGGATCACAAAACCCAAGGCCTCCTTTCCTTTCTCTCCCTCCCTGTCCGCTCGTCCAATCGGCAGAGCGTGAACACCGCCGATCGATACACGCACTGCCCCCCCCATTTCCCGCAGCTAAGGAGTGGTTCGATCCGGCGATAAAGAAGTCAGCCTTGTCACCGTACAGCCGCGTGCCACTCAGATCGGTCAAACCAATAGTGCTACCATTCGGCAGATAGGTGATTAGGTATTGGCCGAGGCCGTCCTTGTGAACGCGGTAGGCTTCGTTCACCCAACTCACGGGGGGGTAACCGGCATCAACCGCGGCCTTGATGTCTGCGATGTTCATTTGGGTCTCCAATCAAGGTTTTTTGTACGAGGGACGCGAAGGCCCGATCTTCTGACCCGGCCATCGAGGATCTGTTGTCGCGAGCGCGTCGAACCACAATGGTTGTCAGGCGGCTCGGTTTGCCACGGGCAATGAACCGTCCCCCCCAACGATCCGCTCAAGGATGGCAGCGGTATCGACCCCCCCCTCCCCCCCGTGCGGCACAAAGACCCGGAGCTGGAAGGCGATGATCTCGGTGAAGCAGCCAAGAGATTTCAGGCTGTTGATCATGCCCCCCCGATCCGCGCCGTCGATTTCAAGGCGCGCAGACCCGGCCACCCGCCGTCGCGCCAGGGTGAGGCCTCGACCCAATTCGACTGGCGCGGTCGACCCAAGGGCCGCCGTCAGCATCTCCTGCGGTGTTTTCGGATCGCCTGCCATGAACCGCGCCCTGAGCGCTGCGGCCCCCCCATCCTCGCTGACGGTACGGCCGATCAAGCTGGCGCACCCCCCCTCGGGTGTGACCCGGTAGATACGCTCGTTGCCCGAGGGTATGTCCTTCCAGATCGGCAAGAGCAGCCCGGTCAACAGGTAGAGCTTGGTCGTCGTGGTTTTCGGCAGGCTATCGGCCTCCTTGTCCCAGAGGTGGATGAACTCGGATTTCCCAACCTCCTTCCAGGTCGAATTCTGGAACTTGCCCTCCTCCACATAGGTGGAGCCGGTCGGCCGGGTCACCTTCCGCATGAATGTGACGATATCCTCATCATACATCTGCATCGGGCGGGATGAGATGAGCGCTGCGCGACCGGAGGCAAGATTGATCATTGGCACCTTGTCCGAGTTGCGGCTCAGAGCCTTTTCTGCCGACAGGACATGGACCGGATCGGTAACTTCGAGGCCAACGATCCGCGTCACTGCCGTCGATTGCGGGCAGGTCCAGAGATCTTCGGTGGAGGTTTGCACGATCCGGTCACCCCCCCGCAATGTCTCCACCCCCCCGAGATCGAGCGTGCCGGCGGCACGGGCCCGTTCGGTCTGATCGGCTATGCGGCCTATGAACTCGGCAAAGAGTGAGTTCTGAATGTGGATCGGCAAGGCCAGCACGCGGTTGAGAAAGCGCTGGATCGGCGGCAGTTCTTCAAGAAGCACGCCGTCCTTGTCGATCAGCCGCAGCGCGGTCCAATCGGTGAACTCATCATAGCTCATCGCCGCGGCGTGTCCGGCTGCCAGGTCGGCGTAGTAGCCGCGCAGCGCGGCCCGTGCGATCGGGCTTTCGAGATTGTCTTCCTCCCGGAACATGCCCTGCGAGCCAGTCTCGCGCTGTCCCTTGGTGAGCGCGCCCAACTGATCCAGCCGACGGGCGATCGTGGAAGTGAAGCGTTTCTCGCCATGCACATCGGAAGTGCAGACCCGGAAGAAGGGCGCGCTGACCTGGGCCGAGCGATGCGTACGCCCGAGCCCCCCCTGGATCGCCGCATCTGCGCGCCAGCCGGGCTCCAGCAGATAGTGCCGCCGCCGCTTTTGGTTCTTGGCCGTCTGAGCCGCATGATAGGACCGCCCGGTGCCACCGGCATCGGAGAAGATCAGAATGTCTTTCTCGCCATCCATGAAGGCACGGGTTTCCGAGGAATTGCTGCTGGCAGTGCGCTTCACGATGAAGAGCGCTCCGTCCTGGGACTTCAGGGGGGGCCGGATGGAACGTCCGGTCACTTCGGCCACGGCCTCATCGCCGAAGGCCCAGAGGATCTGATCCAGAGCAGACGGGATCGGTGCCAGGGACATCAGTTCCATCATGGCCGCGTCCCGCAAGGCAAGCGCTTCGCGCGACACAACCAGCTCGCCTTGTTCGTTGCGAAGCGGCTCAGCGACCATATTGCCGTCGATCTCGACCAGCTTCTGGGCATGGATCGGAAAGGCCTGATCGAGGTAACTCAGCACATAGTCACGCGGCGTGAGAGCGCCCTCGACCAGCTCGTCTTCCGGGTCCATCGCCTCCAACCGCCGTTTCAACAGGCTTTCACCCGTGGAGACCACCTGGACGACACAGGCAAAGCCATCTTCCAGATCCCGCTCGATAGCGCGGACAATCGTCGGAGCCTTCATACCCATCAGGAGGTGGTTGAAGAACCGCTGCTTGGTGCTTTCGAACCGTGATTTTGCCGAGGCCTTGGCGGCAGACGCATTGGTTTCGCCGGAAGCGTCAATGACACCCGTCGCCGTAAGCGCCGCCTCGAGATTCTGGTGAATCGTGCGGAACGCATCCGCATAGGCATCGTAGATTTCGGTCTGGGCAGGGGGGGTGAGCGCGTGTTCCAGCACGTCATATTCCACGCCATCGAAACTGAGGGCACGCGCCGTATAGAGCCCCCCCAGCGTCTTGAGATCGCGTGCCACCACCTCCATGGCCGCCACACCGCCGGCCTCCATGGCGGAGACAAAGCCCTCGCGGCTGGCGAAGGGAAACTCTGGCCCCCCCTGACCCCCCCAGAGTCCGAGACGGGAGGCATAGGCGAGATTGTGAACGCTGGTCGCGCCCGTGGCAGAAACATAGAAGACCCGGGCACGCGGCGCGGCCAATTGCAGGCGAAGCCCGGCAAGCCCTTGTTGGGAGGGTTTGACCCCCCCCTTGCCCTGCTCGGACCCCCCCGCGGCGTTCTGCATCGCATGGGCCTCGTCAAAGGCCAGCACGCCGTCGAAACCGTCGCCCATCCACTCGAGGATCTGGTTCAACCGCGTCGTGCCGCATTTGCCCGCCGAGCGCAGCGTGGCATAGGTCACGAAGAGGATGCCGTCGCCCAAGGGGGGGATCTGCTGGTCGGGTTTCCATTTCGAGAGCGGCTGGATATCGGCGGGGGGGGAGCCGCCAAGATCGGTCCAGTCGCGGATCGCATCCTCAATAAGCGTGGCGGATTTGGAGACCCACACCGCCTTGCGGCGCCCAGCAAGCCAGTTCACCAGGATGAGCCCCCCCGCGCATTCGCGGCCCTTGCCGCAGCCGGTGCCGTCGCCGAGGAAGTACCCCCCCTGGCGATAGGCCTGTGCGTCGGGGGGGTCCTCGTCAGCGCGGGTTAGTTTGGTTTGGTCTTCATCGATGGTGAAGCGGCCTGGAAGATCACGGCTATGGGCGTCATTGGCCATGATGATGGTTTCAAGCTGAGCCTCGGAGAGTTGGCCTTCTTCGATCAGTCGGGCGGGCAGGCGTAGCTGTTCATCAGCATCCAACCGCGGCATTGGCGGGGGGGCCACGGATGCCATGGCGATGCTTTCGACCAGGGGGGGTGTGGGATGTTCCTGCGCACTTGCGATCTCGATCCGCTGCGGGCGATAACGGGCGTAGATATCCGAGACGGGGGGGGCATTATCGCGCGGGGGGGTAACATGCGCGGTGAATTCCAGGGGGGGAATGGCTGCATGTGATTTGGCTTTCGTGGCCGCGACCGGTGCTGCCGGTCGTTTGCGCATGACACGCGTGGCGGGTCTGGTTGAAACAGCCGAGACCTGCAGCTTGGTTTTCATCGATGGCGCACCAACCGGTCGGTTGGCGGCAACGTCATCGACAATACTCAAGGCAGCATCCAGATCATCAACAGCCGCACAAACGAATTCAGCATCCTCCCGCACCTTGTCGAAGACCATGAGCTGGGTCTCCACCGAGGTGCCAAGTTTGCGATAGATTTGACCCGGGAACGTCAGTGCCAGGCGCGGTGTCAGCAGCCCGCAGGCACGGGCCCAATGCGCTGCATCGCGCTCCGGGCTGAAGCCCGGCGGCATGATCGCCACGAGACGCCCAACAGGTGCCAATCGTTTGGCGGCTGAGATCAGATGCTTGGCCGCGATGTGTTTGTCCTTCGAGCGATCGACCGAGGAGGCGAAGGGCGGGTTCATGACCACGACATCGGGGGGGATAGCGGGATCGGTGAGCAGATCATCGATATGTTCGCCGTCATGGCCCGTCACATCGATCTGAAACAGGCCCCCCCCAGAAGCGCTTGGCGGAAGGGATCGATTTCGTTGAGAAGCAGCTTGCCGCCTGCCCGAGCAACGAAAGCGGCCAATGTGCCAGTGCCGGCCGACGGTTCCAGAACAGTTTCGCCTTCACGGGTCGCGGCAGCACGAACTGCCAGCGCGGCATAGGGCAACGGGGGGGTGGAGAATTGCTGCAGGCGAACCTGCTGTTCTGAGCGCCGTGTCTCGGTCAATAGCCGCGCAGAGAGTATTTGGGCGCCAACAGCCGGATCGGCACCCCCCCTGCCCCCCCGCAAAATCCGCGACACCGCTGCGGCCTGCATCATATCGTAGGCCATGCGCCAATCCCAGGCAGCTGCGGCGTCGCTGCCGCCAAAGCACTCGCGCATGATCCTGGCCAGCACGGAACTGCGCAAGGGATGGTCGGCAATTTCTGTACCGATCTGTGTCAGAGCACCAGCGAGGTCGGCATCGGAAACAGTTTGAAAAGGGTGCTTTGGGTTGAGTTTGGCCATGGTGTCGGTCCTTTGGGTCAGGGTCTGAGTTCCAAAGGACAAAAGCGTGCTTTTCACTTTCGGGGGGGGCGGGTTAGAGATCAGGCCAGAGGCAAGCGCTCAGCCAAAATCGGGAAATCCGGTCCTACACATGAGGCCCGGGTCATAGCGCGACCTGATCCAAGCAAAGATTACCTGACGAGCTAATCTAGTGGATACTGCGAAACCCTCCAAGGTAAGCTTTGCGGACTTCTGAGTGGTTTCCAGAATCTTTGATTTTTATTGCCTATGCTTTAAGCTCAGTGTCCGGCTCCAAATGGATGGTAAATGCCGATCCCGGGAACTTCGTTTCTAGGGACTTCTCGATTCCGTCGCATATGTCATGGGCCTGCCCGACCGACATCTCCTTCGCAACGACCAGATGAAACTCTCCGAAGAGAACGGCTCCGGACAACCGCACCCTCAGATCGTGAAACTGCAGAGCCTCGCCCATTTCGCGTTGGATGATGCTTTCGACTTCCGCCCGGGTTTCGTCATCAATACTGGCGTCCATTAGACCATCGACGCTTTCGGAAATTACGTGCCATCCTTCACGCAGGATGTTGAGGGCGACCAGAATAGCAAGGATCGGGTCCAAAATCAGCCATCCCGTCGCCAATGCCAGGATGACGCCCACCACGACCCCCCCGGCAGAGGTCAGAACATCCGTAAAGATGTGGCGGGCGCTGGCTTGAAGAGCCGGTGAGCGGTTTCGTCGCCCAACACGCAAAAGGGTGTATGCCCAAATACCGTTGACGATTGCGGCAATGATGTTGATGCCAATGCCCAGCATCGGCGCGTCTTCGATATGTGGGTTTGGCAGCGCAGTGATAGCTTCTCGCAGGACGAGACCGGCGGCAATCAGGATCATAACGCCTTCGGCAACTGCAGACAGATATTCCGCTTTGGTATGGCCGAAGGGATGGCGAGCATCGGCAGGCTTTTCGGCCAGACGGATTGCATAAAAGGCCAGTCCTGCCGCGATCACGTTCACGGTGCTTTCAAGCGCATCCGACAGCAGTGCAACCGAGCCGGTCATCTTCCAAGCCAGAAGCTTGAGAAGAAAAACCAACAAGGCCACCGGGATCGACCAGAAAGCAAATTTGCGCGACACGAAAACACCTTATGAACGTTTCCAACATGAACGTTTCCAACGTTGCTATCCGCAAAACTGGTCTTCCGCGAGACGGAATTGTACCGGAGCTGTGCGATGCCGCTCCGGTACTCCTATTAATCTTCAAAGATCCCACGGTCTGCGCCGCGATGGCAGGCGGCGCAGTTCGACATGGACCCGGCCTTTTGCAACCTGCGCGAAGAGACTTCGCCATCGTGCTCGGACCGGAACCAAGGCATTTCGGAAATCCGCAAGGGAGTTTCGTCCGGCGACACCCGATACAGCAGCCCAGACGATCGTCCGCCCGCATCGGCGGCGTTCTGAACCAGATAGGCTTCGATCTCGGCGCGGGAGACCTCGTCCAGGGTCGCGTTCTCGCCGAAATGATCGTCCAGCGTCGTCATGATCGCGGTCCAGGAGCGCTGCGGAAGGAACCCGGCGGGATAGGCCATGTGGCATTCGCTGCATTCCGCCTTGGTGGCGTCATGGGTCACGGGCGGCATGTATTCGCCTTCGCTGGCGAGAACGGGTGCGGCAACGAGGGCAAGAGTGGCGGCAAGGGAGAGTTTCATGGGATATCCTTTCTTCAGAGGCTCACGAGCCAGGCGATGATGTCGGCTTTTTCCTGGGCGCTGCAGTCACGCCCAAGAACCGAATTGCAGTTCCGTCCGAACCACTTTTCCACGAATTTCGTATCGGTAAAGCGTTCGGGATTTGCGGTCGGGGGGGAAAGAGGGTCAATTGGCTTACCGGTGCGCGCTTGTCCTCCTTTGGTCGGGTCCGCTGAATGGCAGGTAGTGCAGGAAGGCGTATCGGGCTTGCCACCCGAATGGGTCGCCATGAACAGCGCCTGACCGTTTTCCGGTGATGCGGCAGCGCCTGCCGCGGCGCTATACTGTTCGATCAAAGCTTGCGGCGAGGTGTCCTGTGCCAACACAGGCTGCGCCATCAGAGCGGTCAGCAATATCAGAGTGTGTTTCATTGTTTGGGCTCCTTGGGAATGGAAATCTGGAAGGGGGGGCTGAACCAACCGGTTTCAGCGTCTGCATGGCAGGCGATGCAATTAGAGCGGCTGTAGATGTTCCGTTGACGGAAGCTGGCCTCGTCTACCGAAGTGTGAAGGCGTTTCCACGCTTCGGTATCCGGCAAGGCAACCGGGGGGGTGCTTTCGCGCAAATCGCTCCAAAGCAATGCGGGCTTGCTGTCGGTCGTGGCCGCGGCGTGTTCTGTCAGCCAGGCAGCGACTTCAATGCGGGTTTCTTCCGGCAGGCTGGCATCCTCACCGAAATGCTCGCCCAGCCCGCCCATCATCAGCTCCCACGAGGCCGCGGGGGGCGCGTGGACGGGTGGTAGGCCATGTGACAGGCGGCGCATACATCGCCATATACCTGTGCCATTGGCCCGACGGGCGGAAGGGTCAGGGGGGGGCGTTGTGAGAGACCGTTGATGGTCACGACGGCTCCGATCACCAACCCTGAGATCAACAGGATTGCCAAGACCAGATGCGTTGGCCTTGGCGGTGCCACAAGATCACCGTTGCGCTCTTCCTTGCGCCCCCCCGTGACCATCGAACAGGCAAGGCACTCGCGGCTGCGACGGCTTTCGACAATGACGCCGCCAACATGCAGGACGATCAAGCCAAGCAATATGAAGCCCGCCAATTCGTGGAGTTCGGTCCAAAGCGGGCCCTGCGACGCGGTTAACGATGCCGCCAGCGGTCCGGTTTTCAACCCGCTTCCAAGGGCTGCAATCCCGGTGACACCTAAAGCGATGATCAAGGCAAGCAGCGCAACGACCATCAGCGCACCAAGCGGGTTGTGTCCGATATGGCGCGCGTGATCTGCGCCGGCCTTCAAGTGGTCAGAAATCTGGCGGAGTGTGGGGGGGATGAACTGAGAAAACCGAGCGTAGGTCGGGCCTGTGAACCCCCCCCAGACGATCCTGGCGACCACAAGGGCGACGGCAAGCGAGCCGGATACCAGGTGCAGGCGTATCCAGGATGCATCCAGCAGGAATCCGGAAGCCAGAGCCATGACAACACTGACCACCAACGCCCAATGGAAGACCCGTATGAACCGGTCCCAGACAGGATGCCCATCGTCAACCAGCCCTTCAAATGGTGTGGGAATGTCGCTCATTGACTCAGCCTCTCATCAAACTCAGGACAAGATTGGCAAAAGCGCGCTGATGCTGGCCTGATGGGGGGGGCTGTCAGGAGATTGTCAGTTTGTGGCCAATGGCAAAGTGATTTGAACCATCAAGCCCCCCCGGTTTCTCGGGATCAGTTGCACCGCCCCCCCGCCGAGGGTTTCCGTCAACTCACGGGCAATTGCCAGGCCAAGCCCCCCCGTACCGCTTTCGTCTTCACGCCCACCCCCCCGGCGCATGAGGCTTCGATCTTGGCGGGTTCAATGCCAGGGCCGTCATCGAGGACGCTCAGGATCGCATGTTGCGATTTCTCGCGCGCATAAATCTGAACAGTCTGCGTCGCATGCCGGGCGGCATTTTCGGTGATCGCCCCCCCAAGAATTTCCAGCAGGGTTTCCATATCCGCCGCGACGGCCAGACCTTGCGGCACATCCAGCTTCCATGAAAGTGTATTGGTCGGATTGGCTTTCTGAACCACCATGCGACGCGGCTCACGGCCTCGGCAAGATCCGTTTTAGACGCTGCGGCGCGTGACGCGATCCGAGCCCTGTTCAACTCCCGATCCACATGCCGACGCATGGTATCCGCCGTACTTTCGATGGCCTCGGCCGAGTCCGCCAAGCCGGCCTCTCTGATCCGGCCCGCTTCTCCTAGCAGCGCCTGGAGCGGCGTTTTTAAACCATGCGCCAAATCCCCCCCCGCCCGATGCCGGGCTTGTTCAATGTCGCTCTCGCGTTGGGCCAGAAGGGCATCCACCTCGCTTGCAAGCGGGCGGATTTCCGACGGGAAGTCTTCTCCCACACGGCTGGCGTCACCGGCCCTGATCCTTTCAATGCGCCGCCCAACCGAGGCCAGCGGACGCAGGCCAAGAAAGACCTGGGCGACACCCGCCCCCCCGACAAAGAACAGCGCCAGCACAAGAGTGTAAGGCAGAAGATCGTCCCGAAACTGTTCGGTGCTTTCTTCAAGGTTTGCCGCATCCATTCCGACTGCGGCACGCATTGGAATACCCCCCCCAAGCGCGACGGGAGTTGAACGCTGCGCTCCATGACAAGCAGCAGATCACTGCCGGGTCCGGGCAGATAGTGAACGTGAACCGCCCCCCCGTCCTTCAGATGATCCGGCGGAAGATCGAGCGCGAAGTCCCAAAGTGATCTGGACCGCAACTGCTGTCCTTCGGTTTCGATCTGCCAATAAAGACCTCCGAAAGGGGGGGTCGTAAACCGCGCATCCGCCGGGACTGCCCCCCCCATTATGATTTGCCCTGCGGCGTCGCGCTCAATCCCAACAAGGATTTGGTCAAGCTGCACTGAAAGCTCATCAATTGCCCGCCGCTCCACATGCGACGCAAAAAGCTGCCCCCCCAGCCCCCCCCAAAACGCGAGGATCAGGGCAATCGACACGGACAAGGCGGAAGCTATGAAGAGCCGTAGGCGCAGCGAGCCTGTATTCACCCAACACCCTCCGCATCCTCAAGAAAGTACCCGAACCCGCGCTTGGTGCCGACTATCCCCCCCTTGCCGAGTTTTTTACGCAGCCTGGTCAGGATTGCCTCTAGCGCATTGGCTTCTCGGGCATCGTCGTCCCCCCCATAAAGATGTTCCAACAACTCGGTCGGGGGGGGAACGATACGGGCGCGATGCAGCATCAGGTAGGACAGCAGGCGGTATTCCAGTGCGGTCACGGCAATGGGAACACCTCTGACGGAAACAGCCATGCGGTTGGTGTCGATGGTCAACTCGCCGACGTTTTGCAAAGGCGATCCCTGACCGGCAGAGCGACGCACCAATGCCCGCACTCTTGCCACCAACTCCTCCATGCGGAAGGGTTTGGGCAAATAATCGTCGGCACCGGCTTCGATGCCCTCAACCCGTTCATGCCAGGCCCCCCCGCGCGCGGTCAACACCAGCACCGGCATGTCGCGCCCGTTGGCGCGCCAGCGTTTCAGGACGCTAAGCCCATCCATACCGGGTAAACCCAAATCAAGCACGATGAGGTCATAGTCCTCCGTGTCACCCAAGAACCAGGCATCTTCACCATCCTCGGCGGTTTCCACATGAAAACCGGACGCCTCCAAAGCCGCCAGCACATCCCTGCGAATACCCGGATCATCTTCAACTGCCAAAAGCCGCATCAATCGTCCCTTTCGTATCGGCCTTCCTGCTCGACTTCGAGTATCTCACCCGTCGCCGCATCGACCATGACTTCGATCATGCGGCCCGATCCGGTGATCAGCTCCAGCTCGTAAACATAGATGCCGTGTTCGCGTTCAAACTCCGCTTCCAGTAGTCGCGCGTCGAACTCCAAGAGGATCCCCCCCGGAATGATGTCCGCAAGAGGAATAACCTGCTGTTGGCGCACCGCGTCGCGTGCATCGTCGTGGTCCCCCCCGGAGGCCAGTGCAGGGCTGACCAGGGCGCATATCAGGATGATCAGTACGTGTTTCATGAGCCTAGAGTATCGCTTTTGCCCTGACAGTTCACTGACACAAGCCGTCAGACCGACATCAGCGGTGATTTGAGAAAAGAGGGCATCAAACGGGCAATCCCGCCCGACCTAAGTTGGAGAACACCATGAAAAAGACCCTTCTTGCCACCACCCTGATCGCAGCCACCGCAGTGGGTTTCGCCGTCAACGCCGCAACCGATGGCGTTCAAACCGCGTTGCCCGCCCCCCCCGTGACCTGGATGCCGGTTTCGGACCTCGCCGCCAAACTGGAGGCGCAGGGCTATCAGGTCCTGGAGATCGAACGCGAAGATGGCCGCTACTACGAAGTCGAAATGATCGACGGGGGGGGCGGCCTCAAGGTTGAGGCCTATCTGGACGCCACGAACGGCGAGCCGATTCAAATAATGGACGACGATGACGACTATCGCGACAGCGACGACGACTGATTTTCGTCTTGTTTGATAATCGCATCCCGCAGCTTATTGCGGGGGGGTGCGAGGTGAAGGAGGGCTTAACACGCCCTCCTTTATTGTGGACCGTGCAAGTTCAAATTCGTCAGTGATTGCCCAACATGAACTCACGCAGGCCGACCAATCCATCGCCATCCGTGTCGCTTGCGGCGAAGGTGCTTGCGCCGTAATCCATGTACGCCTGGCGTGAAACAGAGTTGTCGGCATCGGCATCCATCGCACGGTATCGGGTTTCCTTGGCAGCCTGCCGTTCAGCATATCGCGGACCACGTTGCGAAGGATCTGCCCCCCCCTGGCCCAGCTGAAGCCCCCCCATGTATTCCTCCAGCGACAAGGCGTCGTTCTCGTTGGTATCCATCGCGTTGAAAACTGCCTCGCGCCATCCGGCGGCCTCGGACGCGCTCACCAACCCGTCACCGTTTTCGTCAATGCTGTCGAAGCGGGTCATCATGCCGCCGCCTTGAGAATAGGCGGCGGTGGAAACGAGCGACATGGTCGCAACCATAAGCGCAAAGCGTCTTGGGAACTGTTTCATTTTCTTGTTCCTACCAGTTCAAGCGCGTTTCGATCTCCCAATCAAAAGATAGTCCTGCGGTTGTGCCGATACGAGCGGCTATGCCCAGTATTTCGGCCTAGCGGGTATGCACCGAATGCATGGAAGGCGCGATTAGGTCGACGCGAACGGGCCTCACTCCACAAGCGAAAATGCAGCCCCCCCTCCCGAAGCCGTGGCGTCGAGAGGGGGGGATATGCCGATCATCGCACCCAGAATTCGTGCTTGAAGAACTCGTTCAGGTCCAACAGCCAGCTTGCCGGAGGCAGCCCGAACACTGTCAACAGAACAAGCGCCAGAACGACAGCGAGGCCGATCACGGCTTCAAGCCTATGACCCTGCGGGCACATCCGGTTGCCCATAATCATCGTCTTGAACGTCCGAAGGTGCAGTGCGATGTGCCACGCCGAAAAGCTGACGAAAAGTGTGGCCACAACGATGTGAATGTCGTCCCAACCCTGTCGATCAAGGCCCAACACCTGCCAATCTATCGTATTGGAAACCTTGCCCTTGGGTGCAAGATACAAAATTCCACCGCTTACCAGCATTGCCAGAAACGAAAAGGTGACACCGAACACCGACATGGCGCGTCCAGTGATCTTTGGTCTGACATGGGCAGTTGATTCTGCGTTGGCCATAATTGCCTCCACTCTCGATGGATCAATCCTATTTCATTTCCTATAGTTTCGCTTTGATCTAGGTTCAGGATTGCACGTCCAAGGCGCAACGATTTTTTTCTGCGAATAGACTCCGATGTGCCGTCTCGGCGACCTCGAAGAAACATCGACTTTGAGTTGAAATCAGCCGTAACGTGCCCCCCCCTGGAACTCTCGCCAGAAAGTGGGAGTCCAATTTTGCCTATCGATTGTCACTTCTGTCTGCCGGGCGGTCCTTTGTGCAAGCAGCAGGGAATGGCTACCTAGAGCCCTCAGTACCGAATGCTGCGGCGCCGATGAACGACTGTTTCACCGATACTGCCAGAAAGGTGACAAATCGAACGCAACTAGTCGGGAAGATTTAGCGCGACCTTCTGACTAGATCAACCGCAGCACGAATTGCCTTCCTGAATGGGCGGACAAGGAACAGTTCCATAGGAGCAGTAAACACAGCAATCTCCCGGTTTTGGTTTCAGTACCGTCCCGCATGATTTGCATTCGTAGAACCACTGGCACGCATCGGTCGGCATGGCTTCATCTGCAGAATGTCCGCATTCAGGCAGGTAATTGTGCTGGTCAGAGTAAGGTTCAGATCATCCATGTGCTTCACATCAAGGTTATGAGGAAATCGTTGATACGTGTTTCGTTTAAAACAACGACCCACGCGATGCCGGTCATTATGGTGCTGCCCGCCAGCCAGCCTTTGAGGTGAGAAAGTGTGCGTCGGTGATATGCGACACCCCCCCATGCGGCCAGTAGGATTAAACTGGAAACAGCCAGGACGTAGTAGCTCGCTGCCGCGATCTTTCCAAAACAGCGAGCCAACTGCCGCCGAGGCCGAGAAGCATCATCATCATTGGCATCACGCAGCAGGTTGCGACGCCAAGTGCAGAAAGCGATCCGAGATAGCTGGCACGCACATAGTTTTTCATGAGCGGGTGTTCCGCCAAAGCGCGAACATCGTACGGGCCGCCTCTTCTTCCCAGAGGGGGGGTGAGCTGGCAGCGAGGATGAAGGCCGCGGTTGTAAAGCTCAGAATGATGAAAGTAGAGCGCTTGCAACTGGCGCAACCCCCCCAACGTTTCCTCAGACGGAACCATCCCCCCCAAGCCAACACCAGACCAACGACCACTAGGATTTCGATGCGGTAAGCGACAAAGGGACCAAGCATTGTGAGCCAAGTCCCGCCGAGGCCGATAATGGACAAGCCGATGGGTAGAACACAGCACGACGCGCTCAGCAAAGCGAGTAACCCCCCCGCTCCACCAATTAGCAGGCGGGGGGGTGGGTCTTTGGCGTTGTCTTGAATCGTTTCAGTATTCGACTTCATGCGCGATTCATGCATCCTGTAGGCACTACAGAAGCAAGTGGGGGGGAATGATCACATGGTCGCGATTGGCGAGGCATCCCGCCTGAGTGGCGTTTCGATTGAGACGATCCGCTACTACGAACGTGAAGGGATTATATCGAAGGCAGGAAGGACGGCATCAGGACGGCGGACTTACTCAAAAGCAGAGATATCCGAGCTCAGATTTATCAAGCGTTGCCGCGACCTCGGGTTTTCGATCCATGACGCGGTCGCGCTTCGCAGCTTGTCTGATGAACCTGCAGGAGCCTGCGAGACAGTGGAGCAATTGGGGGGGCGCAAGCATCTCACCGATGTACAGGCCAAGTTGGTCGAGCTTCGGCAACTGGAGAGCGCCCTGGTCGAACTGGTTGCCAACTGTGCAAAGGGGGGGCAACGCGATTGCCCGATGCTTGATGCACTCATGAGTCAAAACTCTTAAGGTTATGCAATCCGTGAAAACCACCGCTTCTGACCAACTGCCAATAGCAGTCATTTGCGCAACCGCAGCGAATTCGCCCTTAGTCCCGCGCTCCGGCCATTCGTGTGCTACGCAGTGAAGGTCCGTTCATTCCCCCCCCTGACCCGCCAGAAACTCAGCCAAAACCGGACTGGCCTCACTCTTCGCGGAACAGAGCAGCTCCGACCCAGCAAGCGATGCCTTTGAAAGCCGCACAAGACCACCGGTTTCTTCGATACGATAGCAACGACGCTTTTGACGCCCCCCCCGCCTGTAGTGGGTCGCTGTAACGATCTGACATGTGCTGCCATCGCTCAGCGTTACCGGTGCCGCGAGCTTGATCCTGTCGCCCTCCTCATAGTTCGGGATCGCGGCCCAGTTCCGGCAGCACTGGCGCCAGGCGTGGGCGTAGCTGTCGGGATCCTTCAGTTCTGACAGCAAGGCCAGCAGGCTGATCGGTGCTCGGGATTCCACGGGGGGGCCCGCGCTTTCCTCCATGTCCTTGTAGCCCCCCCAGCAGCCGTCATCGTATCGGGTGAGGAACACGGCGCCGAAGGTGATCGAACCATCCGCGTCGGTGACATAGGTCCTGTCCTCGACCGGTGAGCTATCAAGGTTCGTAACTCTCACCGCTACATACCATGTCGAGCCGACTTTGCTGGCTTTGATCAGTGTGGTCTTGCGCGTGACGGTCTCGAAGGTACAGAGCCGGGCGATTTCCGTTTTCTCATCCCCCCCATAGGATTTGATGCGACGGTCGGAGTAGAAGAGCCAACCCACTACGCCGCCCTCCGGTCATCGATCTCAATAAGCGCATCGAGCGGAACGCGGTAAGGCAGCATCTCGTCGAAATCCTCACAGTTGCCGCAGTTTTGAACGATCGCGAAGGTGTCGCAGGCATCCTTGAGGATGACCCGGAACGTGCCCCCCCCGAGACCGGAGGGCACCTCATAGGTCCCGCCGATGAGATAGTCCGAGGCACGACGCACGAAGACGCGGATGCTGTGGCCATCGGTCGCCAGACGGATCACTCCCTGCCGCCGGTCGATGAGCACCTGCACATCGTCCAGGATTTCGGTGTAGAACTGGCCGGTCAGGTCTCGGAACGCCATGCGGCGCTGAGCCATCCAATCGGTGTCCCGAAACGGGTTCATGCCATCGGCGAAGGCGAAGGAGGGATCGGCTTGCTCGGTCGTCACGATGCGGGTGGTCGTGCCGTCGATGCCGTTGGAGCGCAGATGCACGCCATTGCCGACAATGAGGATCAGGGCGGGCCGGTCAATAGGCCCGTTCCAGTTGGGCAGGAAGGTCTTGCAGGACCGTGCGTGGGCGATTTGCGCCGCGACCGAGGACGCAGAGAACTTGAGAATTGCCATTGGAGTGCCTTTCCGTTGGGTGTGGGAGTTTCGACCCGCGCAAGGAATGGACCTCGCGCGGGTCAATTGATTGCTCAGGCCGCTTTCGCGACGTCACATTCAGGCGCTACAGTCTCCACCGCAGACGCTTCCTCGAAGGGCACGCCAGCCGTCTGCATCATGGGCGGGCACCAGGCCGCAACCGCTGCTCTCTGCGCGTCCGTGAGCGTGGCGAAGGGCTCGGCAAAGAGCTTGTCACAGAAGGCCACAACCTCTTTCTTGGTCGACGAGGCCAGTGTCTCCGCCTCCTGCGAGAGCCCCCCCAGTTCCTCGCCGAGGATTTTCAGGAGCCAGGCCTTTTTGAAGCGATTGAAGAGCGCCGCGTTCGGCGTCCAATGGGCGCGGATGTCCGGCATGACCTCGATCTCGAAGTCGTACATCAGGCTGTCACGCTGGCGATCCCGCGCGAAGCAGGATTGCGTGGTTGCGGCCGTCGCATAGGCGACGAGCTTGACCTTCTCAGTCTCATCGAGTGCACGGAAGGCGGCAAACTGATCGGCCGGCGCGCGGGTCTCGTCCGCCCAAGACAGATCAAGCGTGTCATGGACCTCGGCGACCTGTTCCAGCGAGGTGTCATCGATCTCGTCCATCTTGGCATGGTTGCGATACGCCGTGCTAGCATTGAGACCGATGGCCTGAGTAACGCCCATGCCGCTGGTGAGCACGTCGGTGACCAGCTTGAAGAGCGTCAGATCGAGTGTGGCCTCGGGATGCATCGCCATGGCGGCGCCAAGGCCATGGCCCGTTCGGTCTTGAGATCCTCGGTCAGCGAGGCCGGATAGGTAATCTCGTCGGACCCGGTGGCATCGGTCTTGCCAGTAGCGCTACCTGCCTCGCCTTTCGCCGCATCCGGCCTGTCCTCGGGGGGGCGCACGAGACCGACATGCAATGACACCTGCCCGTTGGACCAACAGGCGATCACACCGGAGCGCCCGAGATCATCCGCGCTATAGGCCTCCTGCAGGTCCCGTGCCTCGGCTTCCAAGGCGTCAACCCGATCGTAGAGCGCGTCATGGGCGTCGGGATCGAGATTCTCGTCCTCCATCTCGCGTTCGAGCTTCTCAAGCTCGGCGGTGATAGCGTCCAGACGCTTCTGACCCTTCTTGTCGGGTTCCATCGGGCTCGGATAGACGCGGCCATAGTCCGACATCGCCGCAAAATCATAGCGGATCAAAGCGTCGGCCCAGGCAAAGCCCATGTCAGCGCGGGCCTCCTCGGCGGCGACATTGAGCTTTTCGAGCAGGATCGTCTCGACCAGCGCCGCGTCCTCAAGCACCGAATGCTCCTCCAGCAGATCCGCAGCGATCGGGCCGCCCCCCCGTGCCTTGTAGTCTTCCCGCACGAAGGCGCCGATATCGTCGCTGACCTGCACACCGCGGGATTTGAGCGCCTGTCGCACTGTATAGGCCTGCAGGTAGCTGTCTTCCTTGGTGAGCGCCTCAAAAACCTCGCGCTGCACCTCCTGGCTGGGATGCTCGGCAAAGGCCTTCATCGTATCGAGCGTGATCGACTTGGCCCGTGCCGCCGCACGAATGTCGGGATGGATCAGACCGTAACGCAGGCGGCCTTTCACGGCCGCGATCGTGGTGCCGAAGGTCTTGGCGATGGTCTCGGGCGTCTGGCCGTCAACCTCCATCATCCGCGCGAAGGCTTCGAACTCGTCGATGGCGCCCATCGGGGGGGCCTGAGTGATGTTCTCGGCGAGCGATAGAGCGGTGGTCACATCGCAAACCTCCGGAACCAGGCGACAGTCGATCTTAGTCTTAGTGGTGAAGCCTTTGGCGGATTTGTCGACGACGAGCTCCGTCAGCGCCGCATGACGCCGGCCACCGGCAAGAACGCCGTATTTGCCGTCAATCTTCTGGACCAGCAGTGGCTGGAGCAGGCCCAGCACGGCGATGCTGGCCTTGAGATGGGCGATGTTCTCGGGGGGGTCATAGGTCTCAGGGGGGGAATTGCTCCGCACATTGGCGGGATGGGCAACCAGATCACCGATGGCGATGGAAACGGGTTTGAAACTTGCAGTCATGGGATGTCCTTTCGGGATGATGTGTCGGCCGGTGAGTTCGACAAACCGGCCAATCCCCCCCAGGGCTGGGGGGGATCAAAAAAGAAAAAAAGGCCCGCTTTGCCTTTTGGGATCAGCGGGCCCGCCAGAGTCAGATGGTGGCAAGAGCGCCCTGCCCTTTTACCAATCACGCGCCATCATGATGGTCAGCACGCGCATGGTCGTCTCGAGATCGTCCGGCGCTTCCGCACCGTAGCGGAAATCGGTATCAGCTTCGTAGAGATCGACCTTCCAGAACACGGTCTCGCCCTGGATTTCGACCGCTCCGAAGTCATGCCAGCCTTCAGGGTCATTCTCGGGCTCGAAGGTGTCAAAGGCTCCGACAGCCTGCACGGCGGCATTCACGAACCCGTCTCCGGCTTCCATCATGGATTGGGTCACAACCAGACGACCTGGATGGGTTGATCTGGCTTGATGCCGAGACAGGCGAACCTGCGGAAGGCATCGTTCTGGGCGGCGATAACAGCCGGATTTGGGCGGTCTGTTTGCGGCTGTGCGGTGGTGGTCATGAGATTGTCCTCTGAGAAGTTTGAAACACCCTTCCCAAAGCCCCCCCCTTTCCCTTTATCGGCACACGCCACATCATGCGGCCTGATCGATTTCCCCCCCTGCCCTGCCCGCCCCCCCTGACCGCGCGATCAGATAATCACAGGCACGCTGTGCATCCGCCGCGTGTTTGAAGATTGCATTTTGGTCAGAACGCAGGACCCGCAGCCAGTTGTAGAGGTAGGCCGCGTTGAGCTCGAGCGTATGCGCTGTGAAGCCAAGCTCCTGTCCCAGAAAAACCGACGTCAGCTCGGCCACAATCTCTTCGCGCGCGTAAGCCGTGTTACCAAAGCGTGAGAGGCCATAGTCGCGGTTCAACCGATGTGGCGCCTTCGAAGCATGGGCAAATTCATGCGCCCAGACCCCCCCGTAGAAATTCCTTGGGTCCTGGAACCGCGCAATCGGCGGCATGTAGACCTTGTCCACCGGAGGAAGATAGTAGGCCTTGTCGCCTGTGAACACCGTGGTGATGTCGATAGCCTCGAAGAAGTCCTGCATATGCGGGATGGGCTCGGACGGCGGATACGCCGGCGCCGGGTCCGGATCAGGGTGGAAGCGATCCGGCAGCCCCCCCTCGATCTGGCAGGCGTTGAACACGCGATAGGATTTCTGGAAGCGGAAGACACGAGGCTTGTCGGTTTTGCCGTCATCACCCTCTTCCGAAACCTCGCCCGGTTTTCGGCTCTGACCGTAGTAGACCACCACGGAGGACTTCTCGCCCTTGCGGATTCTAGCGTCCAGGGCATTGGCCTGCGGGATGGTCATCCAGTAGGGTGAATTGTAGCCAGCCATCACCGTGCGCATGGTCAGCAGGAAATTGTTGACGCCCTGGTAGGCTTCGCCGCCCACGCGTAGCGGCCGGGTGCTGCCCCCCCCGCGGTCCAGGCTTGCGCCACGGCAGAACACCCCCCCGCTCGATGATGCGGATGATCTCATTGGTGATTGCCTCGGAGGCGTCGAATTTGGGCGAATGGGAACGGGCCATGGCTGGCCTCCTTTCGACTACTGGTGATGGGAATTGGTGATTAGGACGCGTGGTGTTCACGCGGGTCGTTGTTGATCGTCGCGCCAAGCTGTTCGACGAGATCGAGATAGGTGGTCAGCGAAACGTTGCTGCCAGGCCCCCCCCAGGGCTCCGGGTCAACCGAACCATTCCGCGTCACGCGCGGCAGGTTCGCAAATGCGATGACATCGGTGATGCCCCCCCGAATATCGATGAAGGGTGTCCCGCGCACGACCGCGAGTGCCGCCAGGGGGGGAAAGTCCTCGATTGGAGCCAGGGTCGACACCGTGGTCCAGCCGAGATGGATAAACGTTCCACCCTCGCCGCATATGACATGGGCGTTCGGCAAGCTGGCCGCCAGCCTGAGATGGTCCAAATTGCGGAGAATGGACTTACGCTCGAGCCGCCGGGCCAGCTCCACCTGGCCGGTTCGGCGCAACTCCTTGTGCCGCCACCATGAGGCGGCGGTCGCGCGCAGCACGCGCAGGACACCTGTTTGCATGGGAATACCTCACTGCAGGAAAGACAGACCGGAAACCGGCCCGGACCCGACAGAGGAACCCTCAAGACCCCCCCTCATCCGTTGGTCACAAATCCCGAAGGGAACTTTCACTTTCCATGCAGCGGCGCGAGCATCGCCTGCGACCGCCATGGATTGACACCCGGCCAGCCCCCCCCGAACCCGAAGCTTCCGAATGTTCAAGGTTTGGTCACCACTTTCATGAGAACAGCCCTAGAACCACCGGGCGCTTACCCTCAGGGAGCTTGCTATTCGGCGAAATTAACACTATATACCGTAATAATTACCGATAAGGGCCACACCATGCACATCACGAGCTTCGCTGAAAACGGGCAATTCGAACCGCGTAAGATTGCGGCTGCCTTCGCACGTCAGCCGAAGAGATCGCCATGACGGTGGGCCTCGGCAAAGACGCCCTGCAGCGTCGCACCCGGATCAACTCGGACAAGACACAGCGGCGTTTGCGTGAACTGGTCGAAGTGCTCAACAAGGTGGAGCCGCGCTTTGGCTCGGAATTGATCGCCTATGCGTGGTATCGGTCCGAACCCCCCCTGCCCGGTTTTGATGGGCGGACCGCGATGCAACTCGTGCAGGAAGGCAAGGCGCAGCAGGTTCTCGAATATATCGACGCTGTTGACGCGGGTGTCTTTGCCTGATGCCACTGAATGATGGGCGTTATGTAGGGCCTCTCTACCGTGCCTTGAACCCGGTTTATGCACGTGAGCCATTGTCAGGCCGTGGCGCGGAGCTTTTCGGCGGCCGCTTCAATGCAAAGGGAACCCCCCCTGCCCTTTACACTGCCCTCGATCCGGCCGCGCCCTGCGTGAAGCAAACCAGGTGGGCAGCCTGCAACCTACAATCCTGGTTTCCTACCATGCCGAGCTGGGTCCGATTTTCGATACCCGCGCTGCACGTGAGCTTCAACAGCGCGGCATGTCGGAACACACGCTCGCAGAACCGGGCTGGCGCACAAAAATGCTCGAGGGGGGGAGCCAGGTTCCGACGCAAGACTTCGCAAGGGATCTCATCGCTGACGGCTTTGCCGGCCTCCTGATCCGAAGCTTTGCGAAAGGCGCATCCACAACCGACTTCAATATCGTCCTGTGGCGATGGCGTGGCACTGGATGCGTTTTCGACATCGTGGATGACGAAAACCGGCTATCGCGGATGTGATTGCTACGCCGTTTTGAACCCGAAACCAACCAAAAGGCCGGCAGGTTAAATGCAGTCCAACACATCACAGGCGAACGAGCAGTGGGTATACATCTTGTCAGCACCTGCGTTCAATCAACCTTTTCACGCCGCCTGCCCACTGAGCCTGCCGTAGAAGCTGCGCTCGAGATGCAACTCCCCCCCTGCCCCCCCGGCTTTCTGGACAATACCACGGAGATAGCCGCCCGGAGAGGCCACTTCGCCGGCGCAATGCTTGTCAAAGGTCAAAACCAGCGCAGCTGTCGCGACTTGATGCCCAAGACGGTCCTGTGCGAGGTTCCAGGCGTGTTCCGAGACGCCAATCATCGGCCTCAGTTGCCCGGCAACCCGGTGCAAATCTCCCCCCCAATCCTTCAGATACCCGCCCATATTGCGCGCCCAGGACGCGAATTCGGGACAAGCCTGCATCACAGTCGGCAAATCGAGCGCCGCTCCGCGTTTCTTGCGCGTCTCGGCAACCCAATCTTCCAGCTCCCTATCAACTCGCTCTTCCGGTGGCGCATTGGGCACCACGCCCGCCGCTTGCTCAGTTTCTGAGCGATTACAGGTTACAGGATTAAGTTGGGTTGTAATTAGTATATGAGGTTCAGAATTGACCTCCCTGGGGGGGTTCATTTCTTGAGTCTTTTCACTGACTTGTTCGGTGGTTTTGGCGGTGTTCTCCACAACCTCATTCGCCCGAACTGCCTTGAGATAGGTCGCCTCGACGCGGGCCTGCAGGTCCCTGAACCATGCCAGGATCCGCTCAAGCGTCTCAGAGCCCGTATTTCGACGCGGAAGACGGTCCAGAAGATCCTCAAACATCCCTGAAAGATGCTCCCAGGGCCCTCTCAGCGCCGCGTGAGACGCCGCTTCGATCCGGGCGCGGATCATTCGGCGCGCAACGGTGATTTGCCGCTTGAGGCGCTGGCAGAGCTCACGCTCGGCCTGCAATTCGGCCTGCAGCTGCTCGAACTCCTCGACACGGGCCGACAACGGCGACAGATCGAAGCCGTAAGCCTCGATAATCACGCCATCCGCGTCCCTGTGGCCCCCCCATCGCTTGCCGTTCGGGCTGTCCTTGAAGGAAATCACACCGATCTCGGCCAAGCGCCGTGCGTGGCGCTTGAGCGCGGAGAGCGAGAAGCCAGTTTGCTCCATCAGATAGGCATTGGACGCCCAAACGATCGGGCGACGCCCCCCCTCCTCCCAGTCCTGGGCCTGTGTGAAGGCTCCAAGCGTGTCGAGGAGTAGCATATCGCCGGCCTTAAGGCCGATATGAGCACCAATGCGCTTCACAGCCACGAATGCTTGGGTTTTAGGAATAGCCACCCGTTCACCGGCTTGCGCATGCTGCTCAGCGACAGCGAGTCCGGCCGTCGCTTTGCGCCATCCTGAAGGTTGGTTGATTTTGGTCATACCTCCACCGTTCTGAGGCATGACTGTCCCAGTCGCTCCATGCGGAGCATCATTGAATTTCTTCATTTTGCTAAGCAGGCACAGAAAACCTGTTCGCCCAAAGACGTTTTTCGTTGTTTAGCGATTCGCAGGCTGCTAAGATTGTGGTGTCAAAACAAATCGCGCCTTGTGCGCAGCAGCCCTCGGGACTTCGGTTTCGAGGGTTTTCCTTTTTGTGCCGTCCTCCTTTCTGCTCGTTACCTCTATTCTGACGGTTAACAGCTGTTAACCGCCGCTATCCTTCGTGGTTTTCTGATTGAAACCGCTCGAAGGAATCCTGAATGAGCTGGTCTAGGTTCTGGTCCAACCAGCTCGCAAACTTTGTGTTGCCCCCCCCTGCCCTCTTAACGGTCACCGAGAGCCCAGATTTTCCACTCTTGATCTGCACGCCAGGAAGCGGCGAGCGTTCCTCAACAGAGCGCTCTTGTTTGCCACGCTTGCCGATCTCTTTGAGCACAAGCTCCAACCGACCATCAGATTCCAACTCACCTGATCGGCCCAAAACCTCAAGAGCGGCATTTTCCGTCAGCTGCTCTTTTTCAAACGCCGTCGCGAGGGTCGTCCATTTCGGACGCCTGCCCCCCCCGGTGCCGCACCGATCGCTTCACCGACGGCAACGGGAACCAGTCGGTTGATACGCTCAAGCTGCGACAGGGTGTTCTTGCTGATCGCCAGGGCCTGGCAAACCTCCGCCCGGGAATATCCCTGCTCGAGGATCGCTTGCGCAAAACGAACACGCTCGTAGTAGCTCAGCTCTGCACGCCCGGCATTCTCAAGCCCCCCCTTTGCCAACAGGGCATCTGTATCATCAAGGGTTCGGATCAGAGCACGCACCGGAATACCCAGATGCCGACATGCGAGTACCCGTCGCTGGCCGTAGATCACCTCGAAATGCCCATCGCGCTCCTTGGATGGGCGCAGGAGCACGGGCACTTGCTGACCGGCCTCGGCAATACTGGAGGCGAGATCCTGGATCGATTCAAGTGGCTCGACGCTGTTAACAGCTGTTAACTCGATATCTAGCCGGTCCTTGGGGGGGCCAGGCCAGGATGAGTTTTGTATCGATATCCTGAATGCCGCCAAGCCCCCCCGCACGAACAGACCCAATAGTCCCTTTGGGCAAGGTCCGATGCGCTCGATCAGAACCACCGTCTTTCGGTGCCTCTGTCGCCGCTGTGATGGCGGCCATGATCCCGGTTTTGTTTTTCCCCCCCATTGCCATGATTAACGCCCCCCCCAAGCCTGCTGGACCATTGTCGCCACTTCCGCACCAACCGCATCCATACTGGTCTTGGCGCGATCATAGGTCGACCGCGTCATCTCAGATCGCGAAACCTCATAGATCGACATCTTCAGCATGGACGCGTCACCAATCGCCGTGCTTCGCAAGCTCGTGGCCGCCACGACGCGGTCCTGAAACAGGGCCCGCATCAAGCTCACGATCTGCTGGCTTGGAATATCGCTCGGATCATCACGCGTGATGAGGAAAGAGAAGAAGTCATGATCCAGCTTGACTCCCGTATCCTCGATCACTCCGAGATAGGCGGAGGTCATCTCCACGAACTGTTGTGTTGAGGCCAGGTCGAGCATGCTCGGCGTCATCGGCACGATGACCGAAGTTGCCGCATAGAGGCCGGTCAGTGTCAGAAACCCGAGTGCCGGTGGGCTGTCGATAACCACCACATCATAATTGCTCTCGACCGACCCGATCGCCTGGCTGAGCTTTTCGAAGAAGGCTACGCCACGACCCGCGTTGACCGCGGTCTCGGTTTCGAACTCGCTCAACACAAGGCGCGCGGGCGCAAGGTGAAGACCTGGGAAATAGGTTTCCACGATGGCCTCAGACATGGGCACCGGGTCTTCGTAGCGGAGCGCGTCGTAAATTGAAGCGCCCTCGAACTCCAATTCCGTCTGGATACCACAAAAGCCGGTGAGACTTCCCTGCGGGTCCAGGTCAATTGCCAGGACCCGATACCCACTTAAGGCGAGGTAGTGGCAAAGATGGATGGCAGAAGTGGACTTGGCCGAGCCACCTTTGAAGTTCATCAGCTGGATGACTTGGAGCTTGTCGCCCTCACGGCGGCCCGGAAGATACTTCCCGGGTGTGCGCGAGCTTGCCTCCAACAGGTGACGGGCTTGCAGGATTTCCTCACCGGTATAGAACCGACGCCCGTTCTTGATGACCTCTGGCTCGGGCAGGGACCTTCGCTGTGGCATTTTCGCAGGAACTGACCCGTCACGCTGAGAAGTTCAGCAGTCTCTGTTGCGCTGAATAGTCTCAAATTCTTACGCTGGTCGGGCGCATAAGCTTGCTGAAGATGCGTGGTAAGCGCGGTGTGTAGACGCGCGGCCATCTGGCTTGTAAGCTCAGATTGAGACGCTGCTTCGATGGGTGCCGTCTGGAACATAGTTGCAATTTCTCTGCTCGAACGCGCTTATTTGCGCAACTTGACTCTAAAGGCAGTGATTCACCATGCTAAGTCAAGGATTTTGTCCACAAATAGTGTTGCTGAGAGGCTGCGCCACTAGGGAAGCCTCAACCATTCGAGTTAACAGCTGTTAACAGCGCAAGTCCAATTGCCCCCCCAACTCTTTTCTTCGGCAGGTCCATATCCAAACGTGGACACAGTGCCCAAACACAGCTTTTGCCCGCTCTACAGCAAATGACACAGCACCATATTCTGCTTTGCGCATGTCCTGCATTTTCGGAGAGGGCAGGGGGGGGCCTGGCCGAGCAAAAGAAGACAACGGCAGTGCTCCTATGCGACCCGTTGCACATTCGATTCTTGTTTGATGTTTGCGCAAGAGGCAAAATAGGTTCGGAAAATCATTCCACGCGCGTTTGCACTTTACGTCATCTATTTCTGCGCAGGCACTGAACCCAGCGCGCACAAGAGAATGACACGGCACACGATCAACGCCTGAACATCAATTAATCGAAGGCGTGAAGCCTTGTTGCTCCCAGTTCCCAAGGTTAGAGTTTGACACGCCGCAAACGCAACGCGTTAGAGATCACTGAAACCGACGACAGGCTCATTGCGGCAGCTGCAATCATTGGCGAAAGCAACATCCCAAGTATCGGATAGAGCACACCCGCGGCGACCGGAACGCCTGCCGCGTTGTAGGCAAAGGCGAAAAACAGATTCTGCTTGATATTGCGCAGGGTTGCTTTGGCCAACTTGCGTGCCCGAACAATCCCCCCCACCAGATCGCCCCCCCCGAGAAGGGTAATTCCGGCACTTTCAACGGCGACATCCGCACCTGTGCCCATCGCGATCCCAACATCAGCGGACGCCAGGGCAGGGGGGGCGTCGTTGACGCCATCGCCAGCCATGGCCACTCGACGGCCTGTGGCCTGCAATTCTTCAACAAGCGCTTTCTTGTCTTCGGGCAACACGTCGGCACGGACTTCGTCAATTCCAAGTGTACTGGCGACGGCTTCAGCCGTACGCTGGTTGTCGCCGGTCGCCATGATTATCCTGAGGCCAAGGTCGTGCAGATCGCGAATAGCTCCCGCCGTTGTCGGCTTGATTTGGTCTGCAACTGCGACAACTCCGGCAAGAGCGCCATCCAGTGCCACAAACATTGCCGTTTTGCCCTCGGCCCGAAGTGCATCCATGGAGCCCTCAATCTCAGCTGTGTCGATATTCAGAAGCTCCATCATCGCGGTGTTGCCGAGCGCAACCCGCCGACCTTCGACCGTCCCTTGGACCCCCCCTTTCCCAGTCACGGCTTCAAAATGATCCGCTTTTGGCAACTCGAGTCTGCGCCCTCGCGCACCTTCTACGATTGCCTCTGCCAGTGGGTGTTCTGATCCCAGTTCAAGGGCCGCAGCAAACCTTAGAACATCATCACTTACAAAACTTGAAAACGCTACAGCGTTGGTTAGTTCAGGCTTCCCGTGCGTCAGAGTGCCTGTCTTATCCACGATGATCGTGTCAACCGGGCCATTCGCTCCAGCGCCTCAGCATCCTTGATCAGAACGCCAGCCTGAGCACCACGCCCCCCCGCAGCCGTGGTAATCGAGATCGGCGTTGCTAGGCCAAGAGCGCAGGGGGGGCAGGCGATGATCAACACAGATACTGCAGATGCGATTGCAAAGGCCAAAGCCGGATCGGGACCTACAAGCAACCAAGTCATGAACGCCACAACAGCGACAACCACAACGGTCGGGACAAACACCGAAGAGACACGATCCGCGAGCCCCCCCTGGATCGGCGCTCGTGAACGCCGAGCTCCTGCAACCATCTCGACGATTTGCGACAAGACGGTATCCGCCCCCCCGACTTGGGTAGCTCGCACCGCCAGTGAACCATTTTTGTTTATAGTTCCGCCCGTTACACGATCTCCATTGGATTTTTCCACGGGAACGGGTTCGCCGGTGATCATGCTCTCATCGATTGAAGAATGACCTTCGATCACCATCGCATCCACTGGAACGCTGTCTCCGGGTCGCACGCGAAGCAGATCCCCCCCGACCACCACGCGCTCTAGCGGCACATCCTGTTCGACACCATCAGATCCGATCCGCCGAGCCATTTTGGGAGCCAGATCGAGTAGAGCACGTATCGCGTCCCCCCCTGTGCGCTCTCTCGCTCGCAACTCCAAAACCTGACCAACGAACACAAGTGCCACGATCACGACCGCAGCCTCGAAATACGTGCCGACGCCACCTCCCGATCGGTATTGCTCCGGGAAAACCCCCCCAGGCAGAAATGTCGCGAATAGCGAGTAGATATAGGCAGCTCCTACGCCAAGCGCGATCAAGGTCCACATGTTCGGTGATCGGTTGCGGATTGAGTCCAATCCACGTACGAAAAATGGCCGTGCTGCCCAAAGGATGATCGGGGGGGTGGCTAGTAGAAATTCGACATAGGTTGCCACACGGTGGCCAATCCAATCGCGCACCGGAAGCCCCCCCACAAGCTCTCCCATCGTGAGCACGACCAACGGCACGGCCGCGACCGAGCTGACCCACATGCGACGGGTGAAGTCCGTCAGCTCTGCACCTTGTTCGTCGGTCGGAATGACGGGTTCAAGCGCCATGCCGCAAATCGGACAGGCTCCGGGTTCACTTTGAATGATTTCCGGATGCATAGGACACGTCCATTGCGTTCCCGGCGCAACATCTTTGGGCGAGGGCAGGGGGGGAGCCCCCCCTTCATGCATCGCACCATCCGCTCCACCGCTCCACGCGTAAAGCAAAGGATCGGTCTTGAACTGGGTCAGGCAGCGCTTCGAACAGAAATGGTAGGTCTCTCCTTCAGAATCCATGGAGAGTGTCTCTCGTGTCACCTCAACACTCATGCCGCAAACTGGATCGACAGCCATGCTTTTCGCGTCGGGTACCCCCCCATCATGGTGAGCAGGGGGGGCGGGTTGGTGATCATGGTTCTTTTCAGACATGTTTTTTTTCTCCAATCTTTGCACCAAGCGTGAGGGTTCCCCCCCTGGGGGGGACAGGCTCAACCCATTTCTGCATGTTTTTCTGCGGTTCGACTTTGGCGCCCATTGCGTGTCCGCCAGATCAGGCCATGCCGACAACAATCATGGGTGCGGAAAGCAGTTGCCCCCCCATGGTCAAACCCCCCCCAATGCCAAAATGCAGCACATGACCGATCGGGTTGGCGTCCGTCACGAATTGCAGGTCGGGCTGCCGGACAAACTCGACAAGAAAACGAGCCAGTCCATAACCCGCAAGAAAGACACCGGTCAGGGCTCCGGGGGGGCTCCGCAGCCATGCGTACCGCAAGCCGAGGGTCAGCAGCAGAGCACCGAGCACCAACTTCCAGTACGGCTTCATACACCTGAGATGGGTGGCGCGCGCAGAGCCCGACAACACCTGGGCAGAACTGGGCAGCTTCACCCGGGAAGACCACGCCCCCCCACGGAAGGGATGTCGGTCGCCCCCCCCACAGTTCAGCGTTGATGAAATTCGCAAGTCGGCCCAGAAACAGGCCAATCGGGGGGGCCGAGAGTGCCAGGAGGTCAGCTATGCCAAAGACGCTCAAACGATTGCGCCACGCGAAAACCAGAACAGCAACGGACACACCCAAGAACCCGCCATGGAAGGACATACCGCCTTGCCATATTTTGAGAACATCCAACGGCCGAGTAAGGTAGTGCTCAGGCTGATAGAACAGCACAAACCCAAGCCGGCCACCTAAAATGACGCCGAGCACGATCCAGTTCAGCAGTTGTTCCAGCTGCTGCGCTGTTAACGGCGGTGTTTGATCCGGCCAATGTGCAACCTGGCGGATCAACCGCAGGCAAAGTCGCCACCCGAGAAACAGTCCTGCGATGTATGCAAGCGCATACCATCGCAGGGCAAAGGTCATCGTCCCGATTTCAATCGAAAAGATTTCAGGTGAAATCTCCGGAAAGGGCAGGGCGGCTAGGGTCATTTTGTTGCTTTCGATTTGTGAGTTTTGGACACGGCGCCCGGCTTGTGTCTCAGCGCCACTACAAGAATTGGGGGGGCAGCGGTCATTAGTCCGAGGCCAATGGCTACCCAAGCAGATGCATCCAGTTGACCCGACATGGCCTCACTCCCCCCCAGGTAGGCCAGGACAAAGCTTGCCGGCAGAATTCCGGCCAGTGTTGCCAAAAGAAACCGCCACAAATGCAAGCGGCTCAGACCAGCGGCATAGCTCATGACGTCAAAAGACACGAAAGGCAGAAGGCGGCTGGTGAAAACCACAAGCGTTAGAGCATTCTGCGAGCCAAGAAGACCTGCATCAACGCCTGGCCCGAGAATCCTTTCAACGGCCTGTCTGCCCAGAAGGCGCGAAATCAAAAAGGCAAAAAGAGCACCAAGTTCAGCCCCCCCAACCGCCACATAGAGCGTACCTGCGACTTGCCCGAAAGCGGCCCCCCCGGCGGCCAAAGCAATCGGCGCACTTGGGATAGGGCTTGCCACCACTGCAATGCACATCATCGCGACAATCGCGAAGGGGGGGCCGAAGATGCCAAGTGTCTCAACCCAGCTTGCAACGTCTTCTCCGCTGAACTGCACCCATTCCGGCGACAACCACGCCCAAAGGAAAAAGAGGGCCAGAGCGCTGAGCAGTGCTGTGGTGCCAAAAGCTGTTCTGATCCTACTCCTCTCCGGCATCTTGGGCTTCCTGCATTCGGGCCGACCCAGCCCCCCCTCAAGTCTGGGCGGATCAGCCAACTGTGAACTGTCCCATCATGCCGCCATCCTCATGTTCGAGGATGTGGCAGTGGTACATGAAGGGCGCATTGGTTGGAGCCGGCTGGTCGAACCGGATCAAAAGATCGACGGACCCGTCGATCAGCACGGTGTCTTTCCAACCCGTATTGTGCCGTTGAGGCGCTCGGCCATTCTCGGACAAGACCTGAAACTTGACGCCATGCACATGGAAGGGGGGGTGCATCATCATATCCGCACTTACCGTCCAACGCTCGACGGCACCCCCCCTAGCTACATGGAAGTTGATATTTCCCATGTCATATGCATCGCCGTTGATTGAAAACCGCCTGTCATCGCGACCAAACATCATCCCCCCCATGCCCATAGGCATATCCAGAGACAGGCGCCTCCAGGTCGCGCTTGTTGCATCTCCGTTTGGACGGCTGCCACCCAGGTCAGATGGCAAGCGTTTGATCCTTGCCCGAAGGGTCGGGTCAACGGAAAACGGAAGAACAGAAAAACGCCCGGTTTGCTGGCGTCGGCCTCCCATCATACCACCCATCATGCCAGTGTTGGGATTGTGATCGGAGGTAAGGGTTACATCGCGCCCATTCGAGAAATCCACAAGCACTTCGGCGCGCTCGCCAGGCGATAGGCGCAGTTTCTTCAGGCTGATCGGTTGATCCAAAAAAACCACTGTCTGTGGCCACAAGTTGAAGCGGGCGTTTGTCCGAAAGCGCGAGCGTGTAGATGCGCGCATTTGATCCGTTGAGCAGCCTCAGGCGCACCATTCCCTTGGGCACGACAGCGGCAGCGCCGACTTGACCATTCACCAGAATCGTGTCGCCAAGAAACCCCCCCATCATGCGTTCGGGCATGGACAAGGACAGATCAATTTGACCTCGACGGGTAAAACGGCGGTCCTGCAAGACCAAGGTCAGGTCATCAACACCATAGTCCGATGGCAGCCCGCGCGCATCATCTTGGCCATCATCAATCTGAAGCACACCAGCCAAGCCCATTTGCACTTGCCGCGCGGTCGCGCCGTGAACATGAGAATGATACCAAGCGGTTGCCGCCTGTTGGCTCAGGGGGGGCAATTCCGGCTGCCATGTCGCGCCCGGTGCAATCGGCTGATGCGGCCCCCCCCGTCGACCTCGCCGTGAATAAGCAAGCCGTGCCAATGTACCGAAATCGGTTCATCAAGGGAGTTTCTGACCTCGATCTGGGTGATTTGGCCAGTCTTCATTCGAAGAGTTGGGCCCAGAAACGGTTGGTTGAAGCCCCCCCATGTGTCAGCAGGGGGGGACGGACCTGAAAATGTGCTCCGCCCCCCCTTTTGCGCCTCAAGTCGCACCCGGTGGGACTTCGTCGCGTCGATGAGTGGTGGCATTGAAAGACGCTTGGCAGCAGTTTGAGACCATGACAAGGACGCTGTGCCAGAGACCAAAGCGCTTGCCGCAAATCCACCAAGGAAGGTTCGGCGTTTCATAAGGGTCATCCTTCCCTCTACAGTTTGAGTGCCTCGGGCAGGCCAGCGATGGCATCCCGGGCGCTGACAACCGGCAGACCAGCCTTTATCCAGCCGGGCCCAACCCGAGATCCAAGCATGCCTTCGGAAACATCGATGAAGCTTTTGTATCCAGATTTCCGGAGCTGCTCATCACCGAGCCGGTCCGCCCTCCGGTTGCGCAGATCAGCGCCACGGGTCGACCATTCGCCAGATCACGCGCCTTGAACAAACGTTCCGGGAATCTTTCATCATGCAGGCTGACCGGCCAGGCCATCTCGCCGACACCAGTTTCCTGCCACTCTTCGGTGGAGCGGATATCAAGAAGCCTGATCCGGTCCTGCAACAGGGCATCGAAAGCATCGGTCGCCGTCCAGATATCCCGGCTTTGGCCCAGTGCTGATGTCGCCATCATTTGCGTTGGAAACGCCGCCAGAAGCACCATCGCATGTCGACGGTCAATTCTCATTGGTTGCACCTCCTCAGGCCGCGTCAATCGCCGTACGCAGCATTTCGCGGACCTGCCCGGCCACGTCGTGCAACGCGCCATTGTCGACCGCAGCCATCGAGGCCACTGGGTCGATGGCGCTGACTTCCGTGCCTCCCTCGACTTGGCGCAGGATGACATTGCAGGGCAGCATGGCACCGATACGCGGCTCCAGCCCGATCGCCTGATGCGCCATGTTGGGATTGCACGCGCCCAGGATCCGATAGGCGTCCATATCGACGTCGATCTTCTTTTTCATGGTGGCTTTGACATCGATCTCGGTCAGCACACCGAACCCTTTTTCACTCAGGGCATGGCGAACCCGCATATCGGCGTCATCGATTGCGACTCCGGAAAGCAGGCGATCATAAGTATAGCTCATTGTGGGTCTCCTTGTGAGTTTACGCTCCGACCGGCCCTGGGGGGGACGTTTCAATGCCGGTCGGAGGCCAGGGCGCACTCTTGGGATTGCGCGCCCCCCCATCGAGGGGGGGCTCAGTTATCCTGAGTTCCCATCTTGTCGCCCATCATTCCTTGAATGGGCGGACGCATGCCCATGCGGTCGGCAGGCGCTGTCATTTCTCCGGACGTCACCAAACCGTCACCATCCGTATCGAGATGTTGAAAACGGTCGACCATCATCGAGCGGATGATCTCACCATGAAGCGCTTCAAACTCTTCGAGCGTCAGGGAACCATCCCCCCCGTTCGTGTCAGCGTCTGCATGCATTGACTGCAACTTCCCATGCGCTTCTTCGCCGGAAATGAGCCCGTCACCATCGGCGTCGGCATCAAAGCGGCCCATCATCGGCCCGCGCATCAAGGCCATCATGTCCTGATCCATCATGCCCATCGGGCCGGTGCCGCCCATTGTTCCCGCTGCACCCATCTGGTTCATGCCGCCACCCATCATGCCACCATGCATCTGCATCATCATCTTCATCATGCCCTGCATCATTTCGTGGTGGTCACCCCCCCCATCATCGCGGCCTGGCCCATCATCCCCCCGCCGGCCCCCCCATGTCCGCACTTTTGGCAGCGGGGGGGTTCTGCGGCATGACTTGGCCAGCACCTGGCTTGTCCGCGCCGTGATGACCTGCATCGGCATAGGCCATTCCAGCCGTGGTGGTGATCAGTGCAAGTACGCACGTGGTTTTGACAAACTTGGACATCATAGCCTCTCCGTGTTTCGTGGTGTCAGTCACATCAGCATAAGAAATCGAAAAGGAAGGCTGTGCATCAGCCGGATTGTAACCGTCTGTCGCAAAGCTCGGAGCTTGATACAATCGGTGACAAAAATGGGTCTGACCGCCCCCCCCAAATAGATGGCTTAGAAAGAAACCATGACGAACCCACCGCATATCCTCGTCGTCGACGATCACCAGCAGATCCGGGACAGCGTAACCCGCTTTCTGGAGAAAAACGGCCTGCGCGCCACTTCTGCCAAGGACGCACAGGATATGGATGCGAAATTGGCCAAGGGGGGGCATTTCGACTTGATGGTGCTTGACGTCATGATGCCTGGTGAAAGCGGGCTTTCTGTCTGCCAGCGGCTTGCCACTGAGAAGAGCATGCCGATCATCATGCTGACGGCGTTGGGAGAGGAGACGGATCGGATCGTCGGGCTGGAGATCGGCGCAGACGACTATATCGCGAAACCGTTCAACCCACGCGAATTGCTGGCTCGGATCAAGGCAGTATTGCGCCGTACCCCCCCGCAGGTTGAAACAGTTTCAGGTGACTTTGCCGGGAAGACTGTCCGATTTGCACATTTGTCATTGGATGTCGACCGACAGGTTCTTGTGAGCGATGACGGCGAAGAAACAGCGTTGACCCATGCGGATTTCAAGTTGCTTATGGTTTTGCTCGAGAGGCCAAGGGTGATCCTCAGCCGGGATGAACTGCTTGATCTGGCAGCGGGGGGGCGGGCCGCTGGTCCACTTGACCGAACAATAGACAATCAAATCAGCCGGCTGCGTCGCAAGATCGAGCCAGATATCCTACGTCCGAAAATCATCAAGACCATCCGAAACGGCGGATACTCCCTCACTGTTGATGTCGAGGTGACCGGATGAGTTTTGGGCTAATCAATACACTCCGGGTTCAACTGGTTCTGCTGATCGTGGCCGCCTTGACCGCCGCCCAGCTCATCAGCCTCTGGCTGTTTGCAGATGAGCGCAGTCTGGCGGTGCGGGCCGCGCTTGGGTTTGAAGCCGCCGGGCGCGCCGCCAATGTGGCCCGCTTGATCGAAGAAGCTCCGGAAGACTTGCGCATGTCGATCCTACGCGCCGCCAACTCACCTCTGGTCCGGTTCGACCTTGCTTCGGAGCCATTCGTAGATCACACGGATCATTCCGACGGGGGGGGCATGGTTGAAAGTCGCATCCGAGCCCTGTTGGGCGATACATATACCCGTGATATCCGCGTCGAACTGCATGAGATCGAGGGACGTATCCTGCCCCCCCTGCCACATCTCTCTCAGGAAATGGCTGAAATGCACATGGCGATGATGCGGGGGGGGAATTGACCGCTGTCGAAATGAACCTGTCCATTGCGATCGCAGGCGGGAGTTGGCTGAACGTTGGAACCCGGTTTGAACGACCTCCCATTCAATGGCCCGTGTACTCGATGCTGACGTTCACGCTATCGGCTGCCGCGATCTTGATCGGTGTTTTCTGGTTCGTGATGACCCGTTTAACAGGGCCGTTGAGGCGTCTGGTCGGCGCAGCCGACCGGTTGGGACGAGGTGAAGATGTCGCGGACTTGCCCATGGTGGGCCCCCCCGCTGAAGTCCGTGACCTGACCTCTACGTTCAATCGTATGCAGGATCGTCTGACCCGGTTTGTAGCGGACAGAACCCGGCTCCTGGCCGCCTTGGGACATGATTTGCGATCTCCTCTTACGGCACTGCGCGTGCGCGCTGAAATGGTCGATGATGATGAAACCCGAGACAGCCTCGTTGCGTCTGTCGAAGAGATGCAATCCATGGTTGAAGCCACATTGACTTTTGCGCGAGGACTTGCGGGATCCGAAGAACCGGAAACCGTGGAAATCGGCGCATTTCTTGATGCGCTGAGATCGGACATGGTGACGCCCTTCCACTTGGATAGCGGTCCGTCCATGGAGGTTCGCATCCGACCTCATGCTCTGCGTCGAGCCTTGCGGAACGTGATTGAAAACGCCGAGCGGTATGGGGGGGATAATCCACGGGTTTGCTATCAAGCACGCAACGATGAATTCGTCATCACCGTTGAGGACAACGGTCCCGGCATCCCCCCCGCTCCGGAGCTTGAGCGCGTCTTTGATCCATTTTTTCGCCTGGAGCAATCGCGATCGCTGGAGACAGGTGGGCATGGCCTGGGCCTTTCCATTGCCCGGACCATCATTCGCGCTCATGGCGGTGATATCTCTCTATCCAACCGCGATGAAGGGGGGGGCTGCGTGCTACGATCGCTATCCCTTTTGCGGGCACATAGCTGTCGAAAGGAGACTGACATGACCCTGAAATTCACGACCACGGCACTTGCGACTTCGCTTGCCTCAAGCGCTGCTTACGCGGACTCGGTCGACGGCTGGGACCGTGGGTTTGGCCATATGGCTTGGGGGGGAGGAGGTTTCGGAATGTTTGGCGGGCTCATGATGCTGATTTTCTGGGGGGGCGTTATCCTCGCCCTTATCGTGATGGCGGTGCGCTGGTTTACCAGTGGTCGCCCCCCGGTGGGACCCAATCGACGGATGCGACGGACATCCTCAAATCCCGTTTTGCCAGTGGGGGGGAAATCGACGAAGACGAATTCCGCAAACGCAAAGCTGCACTCGAAGACTGAACCTGCCGGACAGCTCCCACCCTTTCGGGGGGGTGGGAGCGACCCAACCTCGCCTCATTGACAGGACTGCAACATGACACCCGAAATTGGTCACTTTGCCCTAGCGCTGGCATTTGCGCTGGCGTTGATCCAAAGCGTGCTGCCACTCATGGGAGCCAATCGCGGCATGCTGCTATGGATGCAATCCGCGCGGGCGACATCTATTGGGCAACTTGTCTTGGTCGGGATCGCTTTCGGGGGGGCCTTGATGAAAAGCTTCATCGTCAGCGATTTCACAGTGATCAATGTCGCGTCGAACTCGCATTCGCTTAAGCCCATGCTCTACAAGATCGCCGGAACTTGGGGGGGCAGCATGAAGGGTCACTCTTGCTCTGGGTATTGATCCTGACGCTATTTGGCGCGGGTGTGTCCCTGTTTGGAGCAAATATCCCCCCCGAAACCCTGAAGGCACGCACATTGGCGGTACAGGCATGGATCAGCACCGGGTTCCTGTCGTTCATGCTCCTGACTTCAAACCCATTCGATCGGGTGTTCCCTCCACCTGCCGACGGAAACGACCTGAACCCGCTCCTGCAGGATGTTGGCCTCGCCCTTCATCCGCCATTCCTTTACCTCGGATATGTCGGTTTCTCTATCGTCTTTTCTTTCGCAGTAGCCGCCTTGCTGGAAGGCCGGGTCGATGCCGCTTGGGCACGTTGGGTTCGCCCGTGGACTTTGGCAGCGTGGGTGTTCCTGACAGCGGGTATCGTGCTTGGCTCGTGGTGGGCCTATTACGAGCTCGGCTGGGGGGGTGGCTGGTGGTTCTGGGATCCGGTCGAAAATGTCAGCTTCATGCCGTGGCTTCTTGGCACCGCATTGCTGCACTCTGCGATTGTCACGGAGAAGCGGGACGCTTCAAAAGCTGGACCATTCTACTGGCTATCCTAACGTTCTCTCTGTCGCTCCTGGGAACGTTTGTTGTGCGCTCGGGGGGGCTGTTGACCTCGGTTCACGCCTTCGCGGTCGACCCTGAGCGTGGGCTCTACATTCTCTTTCTGCTTGCCCTGTCAATCGGTGGTTCGCTGGCTCTCTACGCTTGGCGCGCGCCCATGATGGAAGCGGGTGGAGTGTTCAAACCGATTAGCCGCGAAGCTGGGTTACTGGTCAACAATCTGATCCTTGGCACGGCCACTGGAACGGTTTTGTTTGGCACTTTGTACCCGCTCTTCCTGGAGGCCGTCACCGGGGGGGAAAAGATCTCTGTCGGCGCTCCGTTCTTCAACGCCACCTTTGTTCCGATGATGTTACCGTTGGTGCTGCTCATGGGGGGGGTGGCCCATTCCTCAGCTGGAAGCGCGCGGATCTGGCCGGTGTTCTTCAACGAGTCCGATTTATCGCGTTGGCATCAATCGTCGTGACCCTGATCATTTGGTATATCCAAGAGGGTGGGCCGTTGCTTGCCTATTTCTCGATCCTGCTGGCTGTCTGGCTGTTGTTTGCCACATTGCGTGAATGGGCGATGCGCGTTCGTCTGTTCGATGTTCCGTTTGCCGATGCGATGCGTCGTGCCCGCAACTTGCCGCGGGCATCACACGGTATGACCATGGCCCATGCTGGCCTCGCTTTAGCGATGTTCGGTTTTATCGGCTCCAGCGCCTGGAAAACGGAAGAAGTCGTTTTCGTTGCTCCTGGGACCACCATCGAGATTGCTGGCTTTGATGTCATGTTTGAAGGTGTTGAGCGGGTTCGAGGCCCCCCCAACTATTTTGCCGACCGGGGGGGCACCCTGAAGGTCACGCGCAAGGGACAGGCTGTTACCACACTATTCCCGGAAAGGCGCTACTACCCCCCCATCGCCGAAAGCTCGACAACTGAAAGCGCCATCCGTTCAACGTTGGCTGGTGATCTGTATGCGTCAATTGCTGAACCCGCCTCCGAGGACGCTGAATTGAGCGGAGCCTGGACGCTTCGCATACTTTACGAGCCGCTTGTCAATTTCATCTGGATCGGCTCGGCACTCCTGATGTTGGGGGGGGCGGTTTGTCCCTGACGGATCGGCGGCTGAGAGTAGGGGGGGCCCCCCCTAAACGGGCTCGGACAACTTCGGCAACACCAACTCCGGCGGAATAAACGATGACTCGCACCCTGGCTTTCCTGCCACTTTTGATCGCCGTTGTTTTTGGGGGGGGTTCTTTCTGTGGGGGGGGCTGAACCCGGATCGGGACCCGAATGAGATACCGTCGGTCTTGATCTCTCAACCCGCGCCCGAGTTCGAACTTGACCCTGTTGTAGGTGTGGATACGCCGGGCCTGTCACGATCTGATTTGGCGGGCAACGGAACACCTGTCGTGCTGAATGTGTTCGCGTCCTGGTGTGTGCCATGTCGAGCTGAACATGCAGTTCTGACCAGCTTGGTCGAGAGGGACGGCATTCAGCTCTTTGGTATAAATTACAAAGACAAACCTGCAGACGCGGCCCGATGGCTTTCCGAGTTGGGGGGGAACCCATACAGCCGGATCGGTTCGGATTTGTCCGGCCGTGCGGGCATCGAATGGGGGGGCATTTCGGGTGTTCCTGAATCCTTCATCATCGGCGAGGACGGTACCGTGCTTTACCGGTACGTGGGCCCAGTTGTCGGGGGGGAGGCCGCTATCAGCAAGTTCCGAGAGGCACTGGTTCAGGCCGGTGCCCTGGAAAGGGAGGAGCTGTGATGTCACGACTGATGATCTTGCTCCTGGCGTTGACACTTCCCATGACCGCAATGGCGGTAGAACCGGATGAAATACTGGAAGATCCTGTTCTGGAAGCTCGCGCACGCGAAGTTTCCAGGGGGGGACTGCGCTGTGTCGTCTGTCTGAACCAGGACATCGACAGCTCGAATGCCGGTGTTGCGCGAGACTTACGACTACTGGTGCGCGAACGCATTGTTGCCGGAGATAGCAACAGCGAGGCCTTGGCATTCATCCAGGCACGCTATGGCGACTATGTATTGCTGAAACCACCTTTGAATACTCGGACTTACGTGCTTTGGCTCGCCCCCCCCGGCGATGCTTGTGATCGCACTCGGCTTCGGCGCCGCGACCTTGATGCGCAGGCGAAAAAGGGGGGGGATCGCCACCGAATTAAGCCCGGCCGAAGAACGGGAGATCCACCAGTTCATCGAAAGACAGAAAGCGGAGAAAGATACATGATATTCGCATGGATGGTGCTTTTGGCCGTATTGTCTGCCAGTTTCGTTGTTTTCCCGTTGCTCGGGAAAGCACGCGACCAAGTGATTGTCGCGGATTCAACCTCGGCCGTCCTGGTGGACCAATTGGAGGAGGTTCAACGCGACCTCGATCGCAACGTGATTTCAGAAGGCGAAGCCACCGCGGCGCAATTGGAAATCAAGCGGCGAATACTAACCGTTGCACGAAGGGCGGCTCAAGGGCCAGACGCGGACAACCGAGGCGGTCGGAACGGCCTTTTTCTGGCCGCGGTTTTCGTCCCGCTCTTTGCTGGTGGCTACTATGCTCTGATGGGCTCGCCTGAAATCTCAAGCCTTTCTTTTGCCGACCGCCAAGCCGAACGGGTTGAGCAACAAAAAAATCGTCGATCTGACCGACAAGCTCTACGCACGGCTTGTTTCTGAACCGGGTGGCGGTGCCTCAGAAGGGTGGATGCTGCTGGGCCAGACTTTTTCGCGAATGGGCGAGTACCAGCGCGCCGTCGAGGCTTTCGAAATCGTGGCAAACCGCGATGATGCAACCTCTGCGACCTATTCGATGCTTGCCGAGGTTTTGATCAACGCTGAGCAAGGCATCGTGACACCAAAAGCTGAAACCGCAATCAACAAGGCAATGGAGCTGGACGCCGCAAATCCTGCTGGCGTCTTCTACAAATCAGTAGCGCTCGCGCAAAGAGGCGAAGAAGCTGCGGCGCACGCTCTGTTGTTGTCTCATCTGGAGGCGGCAGATGGCTTTGCATCTTGGATGGAACCCTTCGTCCAGCAGGCGAACCAAATTGCGGAAAAGCTTGGTCGAGACCCGATCACGCTCTCCGACTACGCACCTATTTCTGGCAGCGAGCCAGGCCCATCGGCCGAAGATATTGCCGCGGCAGGTGACATGAGCGACGAAGATCGGGGGGGCGAATTCATCCTCTCAATGGTTGACCGGCTCGCGTCACGACTCGAGGAGGATCCGAATGACCTGGATGGATGGATCCGCTTGGCGAATGCCTACAGAGTTCTTGGCAATAACAAGCAAGCCTTGTCCGCCTATGAACGGGCCACAGTACTTCTGGAAACGATTGGATCAGCCGACCAACGCCACGAGATTGTCCGAAAGGCCTTGACTGAGTTGCAGAACCAAAGCGTTGAAGAGTAGCGAAAACTTGCACCTACCTAAGCGACCCTTTCAAAATAGAGACTGCGCTGGTTTTTAGAATTGGCTTGGGCCAAACTCATTCGAACGAACGGGAGAAAACACTTATGAAGAATCCGGTCTTGCTTGGGGGGGCTGCTGCGACTCTATTTTTGGCGTCTTGTGAGAATTTCGAGGGCGGCACTAATACTCCCAGCAACCAGTTCATCCGAGAGCTGCCCGAAGCAGTTCTGGAAATCGCTGCTCCGTATCAGGATCTGTCAGCAGTTCGGATTGACCCGGCTGATGGATGCTATGTTTATCGCCACGTTGGTCCTGTTGAGACCACATTCCTGCCGTTGAGGTCGGTTAGGGGGGGCAGACCCATTTGCACACAACGTCCAGACGCTGCGCCGGAAGACGATGAAGCGACGAACTCCTAGGAGCCAGGATCACTTAGCTTTGCGCTGAAATCATATCTTCGGGCGGGTAAAGATATGCGGACGCGCCTGGAGAGACGTGATCGTAAAGATCGATGATATGCGCCATGACCATACGCACGCAGCCTGAACTGGCTCGCCCCCCCCGATGGAGCGGGGGGGGCTAGGAGAGCCATGAATACGCAAATATGTGTCGCGGTTACCGACATATAGGTATAGCGCACGCGATCCGAGCGGATTGGTCGGACCGCCGTTCATGCCATCTGCGTGCCGCTCATATTGACCGGGGGGGTCTCTTTTGATCATGGCCGCAGTTGGTGTCCAGGTAGGCCACTTTGCCTTCCGTTTGATTGTATAGGTTCCGGGTTCGTACAGATTTCCGCGCGCAATTGCGACGCCGTACCGCATCGCAGTCCCGTCATCCTGGATATGGTAGAGATACCTTGCCACCGCATCGACATGAATGTCGCCGGGTGTCAGGCCAGCGTTCGCCTCAACACGTTGCGGCAGGAAGCGACGGTGAAATCCCCCCCAAGGGTTTGACGTAGCGGGATCATAGTTTACCGGGGGGGTCACTTGAGCATCCCAAGCCGCCCATCTTGATCTGTCAGACGTCGGTGCGGCCGAAACGGTGCTGGCAATCGGGGGGGCAGAAAACAGCGCTGCTGTCGAACCAATGAAATGGCGTCGCGTCAACATGGAAGAACGATCCTTGCTAGTAGTCGATCAATTGATCTTGAAGTGAAAGAATAAGCGTGAGCGGAAAGCGTGCCAGTCACATACACGTGTAGCGATTTGAATACGTGCAATGGTGGCAATTTTGCAAACCCGGCATTGAGTGCTGTTTCATTGATCAAACACCAGACTGCTGGTCAGGCCTTCTTTTGCCCCCCCGGCGGCTTGCACGGCAGACAGGACATCGTCGGACGACAGGATCTCGGACAGAACAATTCCGGTTGGTGCTGCCGGTCCGTAGACCGCATTGAACGGAATCCCGTAGCGGTTGTTTGCTTCCAGGTAGCGCGCAATCATTTCATTCGGGCGTGTCCAATCCGCCTGCATCGCCGTTACGTTTTCAGCGTTCAAAGCAGACAGTACAGGATCGCGTTCCAGAACCAGTGCCTTGTTGGCCTTACAGGTCAAACACCAATCCGCCGTGACATCTACAAAAACGACTTCTCCACGTGAGACACGGCGCGCAATGTCGCTACGATCGAATGATATCCAATGGATCCCACCAACACCGTTTTCTTTTGCTGAGGGCGCCTGTCGCACAAGACCCTCTGCTGCCACCATCGGCAGGACAATCAGCAGAACAACACTGAGCGCTTGGGGGGGCGAAGGAGGTAGCGGCCGGCGGGCCAGAACTACAAGCAACATGAGGGCAAGAACCGTAACTACTGTCGTAGCCAACAGTCCAGCGACACCCATCAAGACCCACAAAAGCCAAAGAGCTGTACCTAAAAGGAGGAGACCCAAAACAAGCTTCAACCCAAGCATCCATCGGCCAGGTTTCGGCAATATGCCAACCAACCCGGGCACTGCGGCGACCAGAAGGTAAGGCAGAGCAAGCCCTAACCCCCCCAGGGCCGTGAAGACCATCAGGATATCTATCCCTCGTCCGGCCAGGGCAAATGCTATCGCGGTGCCGAGGAACGGGGGGGCGGAACAAGGAGTCGCCAACACCGCACCAAAAAAAACCTGTTGCGAAATCTGCGCCATAACCGGACACGCCGCCCGCTCCAGAAAGGCGTGATTGTAGCGCTGACGGAAGTGAAAACTCGAACAGGCCAAAAAGGCTGGCCGAGAACACTGCCAGTACGACGAACATGAGCGCCAAAAAAAAGCCGGGTTCTGAAACTGTAGCCCCCCCCATCCAACGGCAAAGCGAGTTGCTGCAAAAGATAGAGGATGGCCGCCAGGGACCACATGAAGACCATGACACCGCCAGCAGCGGCCAGAAAGCCGGCGCGTACAGACTGCGGCCCACGCCCGTGTGTCTTGATCGCGGATGACAGCTTGATGGACAGGACCGGCAGGACGCACGGCATGACATTCAAGATCAACCACCCAAGAAGCAATGAGGACAATCCAGGCCATTTGATCCAAACCCGGCGTCAAAGCTTCAAGCCGAAACGGTGGGGGGGCAGGGGGGGGCGGGTGACAGCGTTGGCGTCAGAGTCAGAGCCCGTTCAATACCATCTGTCACCGTCAAAACTGGATCTTGGTAGAAGTCGTCAAACACTGTCAAAATCGGAATGCGGGCCCAGAGCCTGCGACCATTGTCTCCCAGACGGATATCTGGCTTTCCCAAGCTGTTCCTGCCCCCCCCAACTCCGCAAAGACATCAGGAGCAACAAAGGCCGTTGTGCTCTGCAGTTGCAGGGTGAGCGCGGTCTGCTCGGGGGGGTCGACAGACGCTATTGCTTCGGTGATGCTGTTCAGTGTCCCTTCATTAGGGACACGTGCCAAGTAGGTGCCTATCCGGGAAGCCGAAAGGGTATCGATTCCCGTCCCTTGTTGAAGCGACATGCTTAACTCGAAAGTCTGTGGCACACAGACTTCCGAACAGACCAATAGATTTACAGCGCCTGCCAACGTCACTGGCTCGCCCGGTCTTTCGAGCGTGATCTGAAGTGGAAGGACCACCGAGCCGCTATAACCGAAGTTTTCAATCCCAAACGCTGTAAACCGCATCGGGGGGGCGGGCCAGAGCATTTCGACCTCGGCGACATTGGTAGAACTGGCCCAGTCAACCTGCGGCGGGATCCCGACCTCTCCCGGGGGGGATCGCCAATAGGTTTTCCACCCCCCCTCAGCCAGAACAAGGTCTAGACCAGCTGATAGTGTTTCTGCCCCCCCCGGAGGAACGCCGTTTTGCACCGAGATCAGAGTCGCGGTTACCGACGTCGACGTGAAGCTCTCAGAGGTTGCTGCAGCAACATGCTCGGTTGCGAGAGGACTTAGGACGAGTACCAAAGCAAGTCCGACGCAACGGGCAGCCGATGTCACGAAAGTAAGCATATCAATTTCCCGGCCTTGGGCAGATGACGATCATCCACCTATTCCCACCGTAAGATTCGAAACATCGGCAATTGCCAGACCTTCGCGCCCGTCGTCGCAGACAATTGCTCGAACCGGGCCGGTGGCATTGCCCGAAAACTTACACCCTTCAGGAGCAGAAACTGTCTTCCCCCCCTCATACACATACGTTGTCTGATCCGGTTTCTCACAAATCTTGGCGGACGAAGCGCAACCACTAAGGACGAAAGCCAATGTGGCGGATCGCCAAGCCCAAGACCTGAACACCTGCTATCCCCCCCGCCGAACCTGAGGAATGGTGGTTGCCCCCCCTTCGCGAGCATCTTCGCGCGGGGGGGGTTCTACATCTGTCCGCTCTTCGTTCCCATGACAGGACTTGCCCATCATTTTGTGCATTACAAAATGAGCCCCCCCTACGCACAGAAGCAATGGCGCAAAAGTTGCCAGGTTTGCGCCGACGCCGCTCAAGGTCCCTCCGGCAACAAAGTACCCTGCGATCGGAAGCAACATGACAACACAACAGGCCATCATGGCAATATGCATGGGCTTTGAACCTGGTCGGGTTTGACCTGCGGAATTGGTGTCGGTTTCGCTCTTCATTGGCACCTCGTTCAGATGGAATAACTCCATATGCGGGCCTCTCCATAGTAAAGGTCAAGGATACATTTCGATACAAATCTCAACCCCCCCTCCAAAGGTTGATGGCGGCAGCGGTTCAGGCGAAAAAAAATGTCTCCAAAGACGCCCAATTGGTTTGAGTGGAGAGGCGACATGAGAGGCAATCGCAACCTAGGGAGACGCAAGGCGCTGACCGGCATCGCTGCGTTTCTGGCAACCCCCCCGTCAATCCTGAGGGCGCAGGAAACGCCTACGAACATTCCGGAACCTGTTGTCCGGCGCAATATTTCGTCTTTCGCCTTACACGAATGGCGCGACCACTTCGACACTCTCGGCAAAGGCATCCTGTTGTCCGACACAATCACACGTGTCTTGCAGCACTGGACCGCCGATGGGGGGGAGATGCGGATCTACCCGACCTCAGTGCCCTTAACCGAAGAGCTGACGCGGCGCGGCTATACCGAAGTGGTGGAGAAACGAAAGAACCCTAGCTGGCTCCGACGCCATCCATGCGTGAACGTAACCCGGAATGGCCAGCCATTATCAAGGGGGGGGCGACCCAGCCAATCCACTTGGGACACGGGCGCTTTATCTTTCCTGGCAGTACTATCGTATTCACGGAACTCAGGACACGCGGAAAATTGGTCGGCGCTCGTCGAACGGTTGCATCGGCCTCTACAACGAGCAGATCGAAGAGGTCTATGACCGGGTGCCCATCGGCACGCAAGTCAAGCTGATCTGACCGCTGATCAATCAACCCAAAGGATGAAACTATGAGCAATTGGGGGGGACTATTTGTCGGTGGCGTGCTGCTGGCTGGTGTCGTGGCAGCTGGTTGGCAGGTTCTTCAACCCGCGCCGGCGCAACAGGGCCATTCCATGGTGCCGCCCGATACGAGCGATATCGCGATGGGAGATCCCATTGAAGATGTTCGGCTACCCGCAGAGCTTTCCTCAAACGCAGTCGTTGGCAAACGCGCCTTCGACGCGAAATGTGCCTCTTGCCACGGAGAAAACGCCGCCGGTCAAAACGGTGTTGCACCTCCGCTGGTACACAAGATCTACGAGCCAAGCCATCATTCCGATGAATCGTTCCAAATTGCTGCCCAAAGAGGGGGGGTGCGCGCCCATCACTGGAAATTTGGGAACATGCCCCCCCCGGTGCCTGGTTTGACTCGTGCGGATGTTCAATACATCACAGTTTATGTGCGAGAATTGCAGCGCGAAAATGGTATCAATTGATGTCAGCAGGGATCGGCTCCGATTTGTTCAGAACTGTATTCGCCGTCCTCATCGGCGTTCTGGTTGCTTATACGGGGGGGCTGCCCGATACCGCGAAGGCGCATGTGACCGAAACGGACAAACTGCACGTAAGCCATGATGACAGAGGCCCAGCGGCCGACCATCACTCTGACACAGCGCCCACTTTCGGACATTGCCACCCCCCCGGTCTGGATTGCTTCACTGCAGCCGCGTTTCTTTTGGATCCAAGCTTGCCCACCCCCCCCGCCGAGGCCAGCGAAGAAACCGTCTGGTTCTCCAAGCTTGAAACCGATCGTTGGATCCCATCATCAGACAAGCCTCCACCGCGACACTTTTCTTGATCTCACGACCCACGAACAACAGACAGATCAAGGATAGAAACTATGAAAAAGACCACTATTCTCGCGGCTATTGTCGCAAGCTCTACCGCTCTGACCGCATTTGCTCATGGTGGCGCGACAGGCATTGTCAAAGATCGCATGGACGCGATGGCGGAGATGGGCAAAGCCGTAAAGGCTGTAACGCCGATGATGCGTGGCGAAGCAGCCTACGACGCGGATGTCCTTCGTCAGGCGGCTGCCACATTCTCCCGACACGCTGGTGAAGCCATGACCCAATTGTTCCCAGAAGGCACTGGCGGCGCTCCGTCGGAAGCCAAGGAGACCGTCTGGACCCAATGGAAGAGTTCTCTGAGTTGGCTGAACGGCTGGGCGTTATTGCCGAAGGGCTGGCCGGCGCCGCGGACAATGCTCATGTCTTCGAACGGTGGCGCAGGCATGATGGGGGGGAACGGCGCAATGATGGGCAATAGCGCATGATGGGAGGCGGCATGATGGGAGGCGGCGCAATGATGGACGGCGGGATGATGACTGCCGAGCAAATTGCCAGCATGCCCGCAGACGGCGCGTTTACGATGGTCACACAAGTATGCTCGGCTTGCCACACGAAGTTCCGCACGGAAAGCCAGTAAATGCGTTGGGTCTTGAGATTGGCCCTGGGCGGGGGGGCGGCATTTGGTGCCGTCGTAACCGGGGGGGCGCTCGTCGCCTGGCCGATCGGTCAGATAAACGGGCCCATTACGCTGAGCGGGGGGGATGTGAACCGCGGCGCTTATCTTGCACGTGCAAGCGGCTGTATTGCCTGTCATACGAACACCGAGGCGGGCGGTGCCCCCCCGCTTGCGGGTGGTGTGAAGTTGGACACGCCGTTTGGCACACTCTATTCGCCCAATCTGACGACTGATCCGGAACATGGAATCGGGGGGGATTGGACAATAGACGAGTTCGCCCGAGCTGTGCGCCAAGGTGTTTCGCCCGAGGGTGCGCCCTACTACCCGGCTTTTACCTATCCCTTCTATGGTAACTTTACCGACCAGGACATCGCCGATCTCTGGGCTGCATTCCAAACGGTGCCGGCGGTAGATGAACCGTCCAAGGACCAGGAGATGGCCTTTCCGTTCAATCAGCGGTGGGGGGGTCTGAAGCTGTGGCGCGCGGCGTTCCTCGAGCCACCTCGAACAGAACCGATTGCGGGCAATGATGACGTCTGGAATCGGGGGGGACGGGAGCTTGTCGAGGGAGCGGCCCACTGCGCTGCGTGCCACACAGCGCGTAACTTTGCAGGAGCCCGGCAGTCCGACACCGAGCACTTCAAGGGCAGCACATCGCTTCCAGGCGGAGGCAAGGCACCTGCCATCGACTATGAAACCCTGCAAATGCGCGGGTGGACAGTGAACAGCTTGGCCTATGCTTTGCGCACGGGCATCAAACCGGACGGTGACGCCTTCGGCGGCTCAATGGGAGAGGTCGTCATGTATGGAACAGGCTTTCTCACGGATGAAGATCGCAATGCCATGGCGACCTATCTTATGGATGATCACACAGGCGGATAACCCGCGAAACATGATAGGGCAGGGGGGGGCTTTGGCTCCCTGCCTCAACAGGAAACCAAATGACACAGACACGACGAGATTTTTTAAGCTTGAGCGCTTCCCTCGGACTCAGTGCACTACTGCCGGGACCAATACGAGCAGCGACAGTAGATCCAATCAAGCTGACTGCCGACCTGCGACTGTTCAACTCGCACCCTCAGAGTTCCCGCAAACGCAAATCTGGGGGGGTTATGACGGGCAAATGCCGGGCACGTTGATACGGGTCAAACAGGGCGAACGGGTAACGCGCCGCTTTGTGAACGAACTGCCACAGGCCAGTTCTGTCCATTGGCACGGCCTGCGCATCGACAACGCGATGGATGGTGTGGCCGGCCTGACGCAAGCGGCGGTGCCACCCGGTGAGGTCTTTGACTACGACTTTGTTGCGCGTGACGCGGGCACCTATTGGTACCACGCCCATAACAGGTCGATGGAGCAGGTTGCCCGTGGGCTTTATGGCGCGTTGATTGTCGAAGAAACCGCGCCGATTGATGTCGACCGGGACGAAATCCTGATCCTCGATGATTGGCTATTGGACACGAAAACGGCACAGCTGGACCCAGAGTTTGCGTCGCCCCCCCATGACAGAAGCCACGCTGGGCGGCGGGGGGGCAATTATATCGCAACAAACGGGGGGGCTGCGTTTACCGAGCTTCCGGCGAAACAGAATGAGCGGCTGAGACTGCGCCTGATCAACGCCGCAAATGCCCGCATTTTTCAGCTTGCCCTGTCAGGTTTTGACGGTTGGATCATGGCCTATGACGGAATGCCGCTGGATGAGCCTGAAAAGGTGAGCGGAACATTCCTCCTGGCACCGGGTCAACGCATTGATCTGTTTGTCGATGTGACAGCAGCACCCGGCGAAACCGCTCATCTTGTGCGTATCGATGACGAGGAAGGTTTCTCGCAAGTGTCCTTTCCAGTCGAGACAACGCCCGCATCGATTGCGGCGCGAGAGGCGCCGATCCCCCCCCTACCACCCAACCCCCCCGATATGGAGGTTCCGGACGTGGGCAAAGCCCGCCTGTTCAAGTTGAACATGGAAGGTGGCGCCATGGGCAGACTTCAAAGCGCTACTTTTAACGGTGAAACCAAGAGCTTTCGCGAACTGATAGCAGAAAACCAGTTCTGGTCATTCAACGGTGTTGCCGGAATGTCGGAGACACCTCTTGCCGAACTATCAACGGGGGGGGAAACCGCACGGGTAAGTATCTACAACGACACGGTCTTCCCGCACGCGATGCATCTTCACGGTATGCACTTCCGTGAGGTCCTGGACGACGGAAAACTGGGACCTGTCAGGGACACGCTGTTGGTTTTTGGTGACGAAACCCGTGAAATCGCATTCGTCGCAGGGAACCCAGGGAAATGGATTTTTCACTGCCACATGTTGGCGCATACGGCTTCCGGCATGGCGACATGGGTCAATGTGACGTGAACAAAGATAAACAGGGAGAACACATCAATGAAATTTAGACATGGGGGGGTTTTCACCCTCGCGACAGCTGTGGCACTGCCTTTGGCGGCTTGGGCAGACGGTCTGGATGAAGACAGGATCAAGGAACTTGTGCTGGAGACAATCAGAGAGAACCCAGGCATCGTCATGGAAGCCGTTGCCATTTTGGAACAACGCCAGGCCGATGCGGCGGAAGTGGCACGTGCAGATGTCCTGAGCAACCAACGTGCGCTTCTTGAGCAAGACACAAACGCACCTGTACTAGGCAATCCGGATGGGGGGGACGTGACGGTTGTCGAGTTTTTTTGACTACAACTGCCCCCCCTATTGCCGCCGCGCTATGGATGAAGTCCAAGGCCTAATGGATGCCGATGCAAATGTGCGTCTGGTGTATCGCGAATGGCCTATCCTTGGAGAAGGATCCGTTTTCGCGGCCAAAGCCGCATTGGCTGCCCGTAAACAAGGCAAGTATGAAGAATTCCACTGGGCGATGATGAGCATGAATGGCCGCGCGGAAGAGGCAAGCGTCTTGCGGGTTGCCGCCGAAGTCGGGCTGGATATCGACCAACTGCGCCTTGATATGGAAGCGCCCGAAATCGACGAACACCTCACAACATCAATGAGCCTTGCACAGTCTTTGGGGGGGTTCAACGGTACTCCGTCATTTGTGATCGGGGGGGATGAATTGGTGCCGGGGGGGTTTGTTGAGCAACCCCCCCAGCTGGAAGAAATCGTTGCCTCGACACGGAAAGGGCTAGAGTGATCCGGGAGTGCCGCCTGCTGGCGGCCGCCTCCCTTATCGTTGCGATGGTCGGCCCCCCCGCAAGCGCCGAGCCCATATCGTTTGACGGTAGTTGGAAAGAACAGGGGGGGTTTTTGCGCCTGTGGTCAAACCAATATAGTTTTCAGGGGGGGCGACACCTTGAAGTGACGTCAGACGATACCGTTTCCCTGATTTGGCGCGCGGTCGAGCCATCCCTTGGAGAGGCTTCCAAGGCTAGGTGGGTCTGGAAAGTGCGCAACGGGGGGGTTGTGGCGACCGATCTGACCCAAAAAGGCGGCGACGATCGAAATTTGGCGATCTACTTCATCTTCGTGGACGCCGAAACGGCAAATGGACTGACACAAAAGTCGGCCCGCCGGTTGCTTCGCAACCCAAATACGCGTGCTCTGGTCTATGTCTGGGGGGGGCCAACACAGTCCCGGCAGCTTCCTGCCAAGCCCGTATCACCCTCGGTTGGTAACACGTGTTTTGCGCGCCAGCGGTTCCGGAGAGTATCACGAGGATGTCGACCTGGAGGCAGATTTCCGGACGGCCTTTGGCGAGGAGAAGAACACTCTTGTTGGCATCGGCATTTCTGCGGACAGCGACGATACCGATGGGTTAATCCAAGCGTCGATCAAAAACCTCGAACTGGTTACATCGGAATGATCCTCAGCCGCAGAGAAATATTACTTGGTACGATGGCCAGTGTGTTGGTGCCACGCCCCCCCGCCGTGTCAAAAACATTCAGGATAACTCTAAGGCCCGCTCCAATGTCGGTTCAATGGCCCGGACGGTCGGGAACAATGGATGGATTTCTCGGGTTTAACGGTTCGCTTCCAGGTCCTGAAATCAGGGTAAAGCAGGGCGACCGCCTGCAGGTGCGACTTGAAAATGGTCTGGACGATGGCGCCTTGGTCCACTGGCATGGGATCCGTGTGCCAAATCGGATGGATGGGGGGGTCTCAATTCTAACGCAAGAGGTCGTACCTCCCGGGGGGGAAGCATTCGACTATGAGTTTTCCCCCCCACCGGATGCGGGCACCTATTGGTATCACTCGCACTACCTGTCTTACGAACAGGTCGGCCGGGGGGGCCTATTTGGTCCTTTGATCGTGGAAGAGAGCAATCCGCCGGAGGTCGACCACGACATCACGGCCATACTGGCGGATTTCAAGATGACGCAGGCCGGAGGGTTCGACACGGATTTTGGTGTCATGGAGGACTTCGCGCGTTGGGGGGGACGTCTTGGCAACGCGCTTCGCGTTTTCTTGTCGCAGAGCTCTGTTCGTCTGGGCGATCGGGTGCGATTGCGCCTGATCAACGCCGCGATTGATCGCGTGTTCCCGCTGGACCTAAACGGGATCAACGGTGCTGTGGTCGCGCTGGATGGTATGCCACTTTCGCAACCAATTGCGCTGGAGCAACTGAAAATGGCACCGGGGGGGCAACGTGTGGACGTCATAGGGACCGTGATCTCTGATGTTTCAATCTCCACGAGTGACGGTGACTCCCTTAGGCAAATTGGGCGCATATCCATGAATGGAACGAACCCGACACCAGGACCGAATTGGTGCAACCTCTACCCGGTCATGGGCTGCCCACACCTGTCAGCCCAGGCCAATCGTTGAAACTGGTGATGCGCGGGGGGGGAAGGTGACCCGGACCACGGCGGTTTCGGGACTTGGTCTTTCAACGGCGTCTCTGGGCTACCCATGGAACCGTTGGGACAGTTTCGCCGGGGGGGGACACTGCTGAGATCACACTGTCGAACCCAACCGCATTCGATCATGGTATCCATCTGCATGGGCATCATTTTCGCGAGGCACTGGGATCGGGCACATTTGGTCCTTGGCGCGACACATTGCTGGTTAAAGCAGGTGAAGATCGAAAGATCGCCTGCGTTTTCGATAATCCAGGCCGGTGGCTTTTGCACTGTCACATGCTCAGCCACAGTGCGGACGGCATGGCGAGCTGGGTTGAGGTATTATGACTGTGGAAACTGCTTTGAACAATCACGTTGAGGAGTGATTTCATGTCTCGATCCAAACTGATCTTATCTGCTGCGGTGGTCCTCATGAGCACTGCTGGCGTCGCGACGGTACTCAGCACAATCCAAGCAAACGCCGGGCCGCCGAGACAACCGGTATCCTCAGACACAGAAGCTGGTGCCGTATTGTACGCGGAAAATTGTGCCTCGTGTCACGGAGCCAATCTTGAAGGAGAGCCAAACTGGCGCAGCCAGAAGGAGGACGGCACCCTTCCTGCACCTCCACACGACAGAACCGGCCATACCTGGCATCATGGGGGGGATGCCTTGCTATTCAACTACACAAAATTGGGCGGGCAGGCAGCGCTTGCGGCGTCAGGCGTGGAAGGGTTCGCCAGTGGCATGCCTGGATTTGGTGATCAACTCAGTGACCAGGAAATCTGGGATATTCTGGCTTTTATCAAATCCACTTGGCCGGAGCGAATGCGCGAAACGCAAGCTGTCCGCACTGAAGGAGAACAGATGCAGGGCGGCTCGTGACACTCGGCTTGATGTTTATCAGGTCGCTTGGCCTCAGTTCTGATAGGGTAATGACCAAGCTCAAACCGAACAACCCGTACCGGGAAGGAAATGAAATGACGACTGTCTCCATCGATCGCCGTGCGCTCTTGTGCGGTCTTGGTGTTGCTGGATTTAGCGCGGCCTTGCCCGCTTTCGCCCGCTCGCAGCCATTGGTTCAAGTGGTCAAGGATCCTGACTGTGGATGCTGTGGTGCCTGGATCAACATCATGTCAGCTGACGGTTTTCAGATGGAAGTTCATGAAGCCCCCCCCTATGAAGCACTGGTGCGCCTAAAAGAACAGCTTGGAATCAGCGAAGACATGGCGTCGTGTCACACGGCACAGGTGGCGGATACGTGATTGAAGGCCATGTGCCGCCGCGTGATGTTCGACGTTTGTTGAGTGAGCAACCGGAAGCGATCGGTCTTTCGGTTCCGGGCATGCCTTGGGGGGGTTCACCGGGTATGGGACCGGACAGCGAAAGGGATACCTATTCCGTTTTTCTAATCTTGAAGGACGGAACGACCGAAGTATTCACTCACTACGAGGCACATTAACCTGTTCACTCATTTCGTAGATACCGCGGGCGGGCCGCACGATCCGCCCGTCACGCACCAGTTTCGAAAGAGCTCGGTATACCGCCTCGTGGCTCAGCCCCCCCAGGTCGGCTGCGAAATTCATGACCGATCCTGTCAGCCTTCCATCCGCCAAACCTGCTATGACGCGATCCTCAGCGGAACGGATGGCCAATAGCTCCAACCGGCGACGATAAGTCTGGACTTGCATGGCGAGACGTTGAACCAACGAGGTCGCAAAGCTTGGGTCTTGCGCCATGACATCAAGCACCAAACCCTTGTCCAGATACAACACAGAACTGTTGTCTTCGGCGACCGCGTCGCAATGATAGGCTTCCGAGAACAGTGCCGGTTCAGCCATCGTGTCGCCCGAGACCGCTCGAAACATTGATACTTTTTGCCCGGCGTCCGTATGCCGGATCAGATTGACCGCACCGTATTCCAGGAAAAACATTGCTCGAACCGGATCACCTTGACGAAATAGGGTGTCCCCCCCAGAACAGAGGTGTCGCGGCATCAAATCCCGTTCTGGGAGGCGATCAAACGGCGTGGGAAGAGGGGGGGCTGGGGGGGCTTGCATATGATTGAAATCATATGCCTGTAGGGATGGAAAGACCAGACTGGGGGGGAAAATAACAAAAGACAGGAACCCGACATGATCCGCTTGGCCATTTTAGCTTTTCTCGTTGCTTCTACCGCATCAGCTCAGCACAGCCACACCCATACCGCAGAAGAGAAGACCCTGATTGCTCCGCTCGAGCCGGGGGGGCAGGGGGGGGCATTTGCCGCTATCGCTGAAATCGTGACCATTTTGCGAGCCGACCCCCCCGATACTGATTGGAACCAAGTGGATATCGGCGCGTTGCACCAGCATCTGCTTGATATGGACGATCTGGTCAAATTCGCCGAAGTGACGTCTTGGGACATTCCGAATGGCGCAAGGTTCAAGATCAAGACAACCGGACCTGGTGGTGGCGCTGTTCAGCGGATGGTACCCGCCCATGCACCTGTCCTGGCAGGTGAAACAGGATGGTTCAGTCAGGTCGACATTGGAGGAGATGAGGTCACTTGGACCGTGACCTCACCCGAAAATCCAAGGGCCATTCGTGCCCTGGGCTTTATTGGTTTGATGGCCGTAGGGGGGGGACATCACCAGAAGCACCATCTTGGCATGGCTAGCGGCCAAATGGTGCATTGAGTCAGCCAGCAAGCGTATTGGGATAGCCCTCCTTGTCCAGAAGTGCGGCCAGTTCCGGCTCGCTCAAACGGCTGGACACATCGACTGTCCGCGCCTCGAGATCAAAGGAAAGAACTGCATCTGCATCCACAGCAGCCACTGCCTTTTCGATGGCAGCCACACAATGACCGCAGCTCATGTCCGGTACGTTGAACTTGCTCATATTACACTCCGCTCGTTACTTCACTGTGCTACGTGGGGGGGGTTCCCATGGGGGGGTAAGGTCAAGCATCAATAAAACGTGATGCTCGACGCTTGACCTTACCCACACTGGAACCCCCCCCAACTCAAAGCGGGAACACCCGAATCGTGGAGAATGTCATGTCGGAAGAAAACACGGTTGTCCTGTCAGTTGAGGGCATGACCTGCGCGTCCTGCGTTGGACGTGTCGAAAAGACCTTGGTCGCAGTTCCCGGTGTGTCCGAGGTTGCCGTCAATCTGGCCAATGAAACCGCCCGCGTCAGTTTTGCGGCACCTGCGGAATTAGGTGGCTTGATCGATACTTTGCGCGAAGCGGGTTATCCCGCAATCACCGGCGAGGTTACACTGGACGTCGAAAGCATGACCTGTGCCAGCTGTGTTGGCCGGGTCGAGCGCAAACTGAAAGCCAGTCACGGTGTGATCGACGCGCGGGTAAACCTCGCGACTGAAACGGCGATTGTGCACTACGTGATTGGAGCGGTTAGTCCGACGGACTTGGCCCGGATATCTACGGAATTGGGATACCCGGCGAAAGTGAAAGCCGATACAGATCTCGACAAGCAGGACCGCAAAGCCGCCGAAATCACGCGTTTGGCTCGGCTTACACTGGTTGCTGCACTTCTGGCTTTTCCGGTTTTTATCATTGAAATGGGAAGCCATGTGTTTCCCTCCATGCACATGTGGATCGAAGACACAATCGGCCTGCAAAACAGCCGACTCGTCCAATTCGTGCTGACAACGGTTGTCTTGTTCGGCCCCCCCGGCTTGCGCTTTTACACCAAGGGGGGGTTCCCATTGCTCTTCAAAGGGCCCCCCCGGACATGAATTCCTTGGTCGCGCTTGGCACTTCGGCAGCCTACGGGTTTTCATTGGTATCAACGTTCACTCCGGGCGTGCTACCCGAGGGGGGGACGGCCAATGTATATTACGAAGCAGCGGCGGTGATCGTAGTTCTTATCTTGCTCGGCCGCTTTCTTGAAGCACGTGCAAAGGGCCGCACGGGCGAGGCGATCCGCAAACTTGTCGGGCTTCAGGCCAAGACAGCACGGGTCGAGAGAAACGGTGAGATTGTCAAACTTGCGGTCGAAGAGATCGCGGTCGGCGACCTTATCCACGTCCGCCCCCCCGGGGGGGAAAAGATTGCTGTAGACGGTGACGTCACAAGTGGGAGCTCTTTTGTCGACGAAAGCATGATCACCGGCGAACCTGTCCCGGTCGAAAAATCCGCTGGGGGGGCAGCCGTGGTTGGAGCAACGGTGAACGGCACTGGCGCACTGGTTTTCCAAGCGACCAAGATTGGTTCTGATACGATGTTGGCGCAAATCATCCAGATGGTGGAACAAGCCCAGGGGGGGGCAAAGCTGCCAATTCAGGGGGGGCTTGTCGACCGGATCACCAGTTGGTTTGTACCCGCCGTCATGGTCATTGCCACACTGACAGTGCTGAGCTGGCTGGTGTTCGGCCCCCCCGATCCGGCCCTGAGCTTCGCGCTCATTGCGGGCGTCGCCGTGCTGATCATCGCTTGCCCCCCCTGTGCGATGGGTTTGGCGACCCCCCCGACATCCATCATGGTCGGCACCGGACGCGCGGCGAGATGGGGGGGGTCCTGTTCCGAAAAGGGGGGGACGCGCTTCAGATGTTGCACGAAGCGCGCGTGGTTGCCCTGGACAAGACTGGCACCCTGACCGAAGGTCGCCCGGAATTGACAGACCTGATCCTCGCCGACGGGTTTGATGAAGATGAGGTGCTGGGTCTTGTTGCGGCCGTCGAGGCGCAATCCGAGCACCCGATCGCCGAAGCCATTACTCGTGCAGCGGCAAGCAAAGGGTTGACAGGCGCTGCGGTCGAGGCGTTCACCTCGGTCACCGGATACGGTGTCGAAGCCAAGGTCGAAGGCAAGCACATCCTAGTTGGTGCTGACCGATTCATGACCCGCGAAGGGATTGATCTTGGTGCGCTTGAAGGAAGCGGCGACAGCCTGGGTCTCAAGGGGGGGCGAACCCCCCCCTGTACGCTGCCATCGACGGTAAGGTAGCCGCCGTCATCGGGGGGGTGTCTGATCCTGTCAAGCCCACAACACCGGCCGCCATTGCAGCCCTGCACGACCTTGGGCTGCGTGTCGCCATGATCACGGGGGGGGACAATCAGGGCACCGCCGACGCAATCGCACAGGACCTTGGCATCGACATTGTCGTGGCCGAAGTCCTGCCCGAGGGGGGGAAGGTCACGGCGCTGGAAGACTTGCGAACCCACGGGAAGCTGGCCTTTGTTGGTGATGGCATCAATGACGCTCCTGCCTTGGCAACAGCGGATGTGGGCATCGCAATCGGCACCGGGACGGATGTTGCGATTGAAGCAGCAGACGTGGTGTTGATGTCAGGCGATCTGACCGGTGTGGTCAACGCCTTCGACATCTCAAGCCGCACAATGCGCAACATTCGTCAGAACCTGTTTTGGGCATTCGGGTATAATACGATGCTGATTCCAGTCGCCGCAGGCGTCCTATACCCGTCTTTCGGCTTGCTGCTTTCGCCTGTTCTGGCAGCCGGTGCGATGGCGCTTTCCAGTGTTTTTGTCCTGACAAACGCATTGCGTCTTCGTTGGGTGAAACCGGTAATCAAGCCGACATCCAAGGGGGGGCTCGCGCAGGACCTTAGCGGATTGAAACCAGCATTGGCTGAATACGCAGGAGAGTGACATGAATCTGAATATCGGAGAAGTCTCCAAACGTACTGGTCTACGTGCTAAGACCATTCGCTACTATGAAGACATCGGCCTGGTTACGCCTCTGCGTGACACTAACGACTACCGCGTTTTTCGGGAATCTGACTTTCACAAGCTGACGTTCCTCGGCCGAGCGCGTGCTCTTGGATTCACGATCGGAGACTGTCGCGCGCTTCTTGCGTTGTACGAAGACGACTCGCGTGCAAGCGCCGAGGTGAAGGAGATCACGAACAAGCACTTGGAAGAAATCGAGGCCAAGATCGTCGACCTCCAGGCCATGCATGAGACACTGACACACCTAGCCGAAGAATGTGCCGGAGATCATCGCCCGGATTGCCCAATCCTGAAAGGGTTGAGTGCCGAGCGCGACACCTAACAGATAAGGATGGGAGTATGATCGGTCAGTTCGCCTTGGACACTTAGAGAAGTTGCCCTAAAATTAACATAACATAGATTATGCGCGCTTATACTTAGTGTTGCGATAGTATATTATCGTATATATGCTGTACTCTGTTACAGAGGGTCCTCAGCATGCGTCATCTACTCAAGAAGCTCCTCCCTTCGGTCTTAGTCACTTTGACTGTGACAAGTTCTTCGCTGCCGATGCCCGCCCGCGCGCAGACATACCCGATCGATTGCGCGATCCTCTTGTGTCTTTCTGGCGGTTGGCCCGCTTCCGTCCCTTGCGCCCGAGCCCGCGCTGAATTCATTCGGCGAATTACACCTTGGCCGGTAGACCCGCCGCTACAAATCTGGCGCTGTCCCATGGGCGCTTCCTATGAGACCTCTCCGGCATCAAACAGAGCAGACCACATCTTCGAAGCGTTCTTCCAAGGCAATAGCGCTGGACCGCGACAGTCTTTTCCAGCGCGCGATGACGCTGGACCGATTGAGGTTGCTTGGCGTGTTCCAGAAGCCCCCCCTGATTACCTTTTTCCCGCCGACCCGGCCCTCCGGCTCATTCAAGACCGCGCAGACATCGATATCAGCGGACCTGAGTTCAATTTCGTCCGGTCCATCCGAGTCTATGATGTCCGGTATGCGCGGCAGCACGAATCCGGGCGCGATGGAGACTGCAACCGCAGCGCCGCCGTGGTCCTCGGCACCTACGGGACCCAAGGCGACTTCGCCTGGCAGAGGTCTTCTATCACTGCCCTTCCCGCTGCTCATGTGGGCCTTGAACGATGGGGGGGCCAGAATTGCCCCCCCGGTATCTATCATCGATCCGTCTTCGTCGATTGGCGTGACTATGAGGGCAACTACGGCTTTGAGCAGGTGAACTACTGACCAATAGCGATGCTGCGCCAGGGAACTGAGGTATTTGCGGAAAGATGTTTCGAACAGCCATTCTCCTACCAAGCACCTCGGTCAGCGGTGCAACAACTCTACCAATTAGCATAGAAGGATAATTGTCAGCTTTCTTACATCAGTGCTCGCGCTCGCAAAGGTCGTGGTCGGCCAAAGAAGCGAGCACATAGCAGTTTTCGGTCACACCGTCGCCATCACAGCCCTTGGAGATTCGCTCCAGCTCCTTCTCAAGAGCACAGAGGCGTTTGACCTTCGCTCGGACATCCGCAAGCTGTGCAGAGGCGATATCGGTGGCCTCTGCACATGACCGATCCGGGTGTCCCTGTAATTCGATCAGGGCAGCAATCGCATCAATCGAGAATCCGAGGTCACGGGCGTGCTTGATAAAGCTCAAGCGCTCCAGCCCCCCCGCCGCATCATACCTGCGCTGATTGCCCTCCGTCCGTTCTGGGGGGGCATCCAAAAGCCCAGACTCTTCGTAGTAACGGATCGTTGGAACCTTGACGTTGGTGCGCCGAGAAAGCTCGCCAATCGAAAACATGAAAATACCTCTTGAACCTCTAGTCACTAGAGATCGTATATGAATTGGGACGCTAAAACCAGAGTGAACCATGTGCCAGAGATACCTCGCCGAAACCTCAATCCTCGATTTTCGATCCGAAGCTATACAGGCGTTGATCGCCGAACGCGGATGGGCCTCTATTGACCCCCCCGCCGCACGCATCGGTGCCGCCTATGATTTCGTCCGAAACGATATCCTGTTCGGATACAACAGTGATGATGCGCTGCCTGCCTCCCGCGTGCTAGCGGACGGATACGGGCAGTGTAACACCAAGGGGGGGACGCTCCTGATGGCACTGCTCCGGGCGTTGGACATCCCTTGCCGGTTCCATGGTTTCACTATCGACAAGAGTTTGCAGCGCGGCATTGTACCCGAGCTGATTTACCCGATCGCTCCGAGAAACATCATCCATTCCTGGGTTGAAGTCCTGATCGACGGCAAGTGGATCAATCTCGAAGGTTTTATCCTTGACCAAAGCGTCCTCGGGGGGGCGCTTCAGGAGAGCTTCCCGGATCGCACATCGCTTTGTGCCTATGGCGCGGGGGGGACGGACTGTCTTCAGGCCCCCCCACGCATCGAGTGGTCTGGTCAAAGCACCTACATCCAGAAAACCGGGATCAACCACGACTTCGGTGTCTTTGATAGCCCGGATGCTTTTTACAAAGAGCATCGGCAACTTTCCGGTTTGCGCGGGCTACTCTATCGCCTTGTTATTCGGCACTGGATGAACCGGCGCGTGGCGCGGATCAGGCAAGGACATGTGCCAACCATCCCCCCCGGCGGCGGGGGGGACAACCTTCTTCCAAAACACGCACCGATCAATCTGAAAGAGGCCATGTGATGTCAGGATGTTGTGGACACGACGCGAAGTTTGACGGGTTGTCAGACGACTACAAGCGGCGGCTTTGGATTGTCATTGCATTGAACGCGACGATGTTCGCAGTTGAGATGACCGCGGGCCACTATGCGAAATCACAGGCGCTACAAGCCGATGCTCTCGACTTTCTGGGGGGGGACGCACTGACCTACGGCATCTCGCTTGCGGTGATCGGCGCTTCGCTCCGGGCGCGCACCAATGCCGCTGTGGCAAAAGGAGTAAGCCTGCTGCTGATGGGCCTCTGGGTTTTCGGATCGACAGTCTACCGTGTTTTCTATGTCGGCGTGCCTGAAGCGGAAATCATGGGGGGGATCGTCGGGTTCTTCGCGCTGCTTACGAACCTTGCGAGTGTGCTTTTGCTGGTGCGTTACAAGGACGGAGATGCCAATGTCCGCTCGGTCTGGCTCTGCTCCCGCAACGACGCCATCGGCAATGTTGCCGTGATGTTTGCGGCATTAGGTGTTTGGGGGGGCACGGCAACCGGCTGGCCAGACCTTATAGTCGCGTCCATCATGGCCGGCCTGTTCCTGTCGTCTTCCTTCCAGATCGTTCGCCAAGCCCTGGCGGAACGCCGCGAAGCCGAAATGCATAAACACGCCGCATCATGATGGAAATCTGGCTCACTGTTCTTGGCCTAGGGATCGCCGCTGCGACATTTGCGGCGATCATTTGGTCTATCGCTCGGCCCACGAAACGATTGTGGCCACCCCCCCTTCGATATACAGTTCTGACGCCAATTCTAGTTTGGGTACCGACATTCACACTCTTTGGTGTTTTGATCGCGCTCGGCGTTCTGGGATGGGGGGGCGACTTGAGCATTCCGCTATTACTGCGGTTCGGGCTTGGGGGGGCTACGCTGATCCTAATCGGTAATGTCGTGGTTTGGAGCGCCGTGGCAGGCTTTGGAGTCCATAAGACAGGAGGTGCCGCAGATGGCTTGCAGACAGACGGTCTATATCGCCATTCGCGCAACCCACAATACGTGGCGGACGTAGCTATGATCCTTGGATGGGTAGTGCTGACGGCCGCGCCGTTGGTCGCAGTAGTGGGATTCGCGGCAATTATCGTTCTTCTTGCTGCCCCCCCCTTTTCCGAGGAACCCTGGCTGCGTTCCCAGTATGGAAAGAAATACGATGAATACGCCGCCCAGGTCCGACGCTTTTTCTAAAGCCGCCTTATTCCATCACGCAACAATGAGGGAGGCGCTGTCGCTTCGCAGTCATTGGCTGTCAGTTGGCCGGGTACCCGATATGCTGGAGGCGCATCTACAACTGAAAACTGGATGGGCACTTCCTAACGAACCCTATCAGCTGCTGTTTCTTCCGATCCGCGTCAGCACACCGAAACCAATTTCTTGCTTCTGTTCCGCACTCAGATCTGGCCGGATTTCAGACACCGGCTGGGGGGGTCCGTAGACGTCCCACATTACTGCATGTTCGCCTGTACTCCAGCGATATACCCAGCCAACAACGCTGTACCCATCGGCCCCCCCGATCAGATTTGCGATCGCGACGCCCTCACCTTTACCATCATTCACTGTTTACGGACTTCCTGCACTGTAGCGCTGATTTTGCAGCGTGACGAGCTACGGTGCTCGCATGCACCGCATGCCGCGCTTGGGGGGGGATGTTGGATAACTGCTCTTTCTGGAGGAGCTCACTTCACTGAGGACGCACGAAGCGGAGCGTCCCAAAACTTCTTTGCTTTCAAATCTTGTGGTCGGGCTCCGTGGCGGCTTCGACAATCGCCAATATCTCGAAGGGGGGGTCAAATCCGACGGCACGCGACAATTGGATGAGCTCAACGACGTCAATTCGGCGCTCTCCGCTTTCAACACGGGCCACAAACGATTGGTGATGCCTGAGTTTGACTGCCAAATCTTTCTGGCTGAGTCCTGCCTTTTTCCGGGCGTCGACCAACGCCTGGCACAGAGCCTCCTGACCTTTGCTTCTGATTGTTTTCGCCACGCGTCACATACCTTTTGTGACGTCGCTAGCGGATGAAATCTGTTATCTAAAAAGTAGATATTTGAGGGTGTTATCGGCGTCTGGTTTCCAAGGGGGGGTGCAAGTCTGGTGCATGCCCTGTGCCCCCCCATCAATCCCCCCCCACCAGCTCCAGAAACCGACCGTAGTCCTGACTCACTTCGCGGGCTTCTTCGAAGGCCCGCGCACGTTCCTGTTCGAGGCAGCGGAAGTGTTCCTGAATGTCCGTGATGTAGACCTCAAAATCCCACCGGATGATATCGGCATAGTCCCGGGCCGCCTGCGAATCACTTGGCACGAAGGGACGGACCGGGGGGGCGAGACAAGCTTCCGCTTGGCTTGCGACCGGAACGAGCATCAGCAATGCCACAGCATGCATCGTCACCCATCGGCTCAACCGCAGGTTTTTAAAACCCCCCCTATTTTCCTTGATAGACGTCAATGACCATGCCTAGTGTTTGCGTAACCAAGATACAGCCGTATCTGCTGCAATATATCCTTGCAGTTAATAGTATACTATCGTAACTCTGGGCTTCAAGTGAGAATGCCCGGACGTTGCGCGTTTGAAGAAAGCATGAGCCGGGCCATGAACTGGGACATCGAAGCACCAAATGTGGTTACGGAAGCACGTTTCCGCGAACTCGTGGAAAGTGGCTATAGCGCTGAAATCCTGTGCCAGGAGTCGGCACACAAGAAAGGCCCGAGTTACTACGGGGGGGTCTGGATCATGCGCGTCGTCTCTGACGAGGGCGTGGAAAAGCTCCTCGTCACGGCCCGTACCCGGACGACTTATAACGACATCAAGATCCGCGAGTTCAAGACGATCACAGGCGTGGTGTCTTTCCTCATTGGGATCGGCTTCTCCCATGCCGATGTCCCGCTCGAAGAAGGCCAGCGGACGACGCACAAACTGGCTGCAACCGACACGGGCGGCAGCAAGTAGTCTCTTTCTCTTCTGGTTCCTGACGGGTCCCGCCACTGCGCAGATGGTGCTGGTCATGGAGAGCGATGGCTCTCTGACCCCCCCTTCTCGCTCTCAGGACAGCTTTGCGCGCAACTACAACGACGGCATCGGACAGGGCTCCGCTGCTGATGAGTTGGCGGTCCTCGGTGAAGGAACTGCCGAGTCAGAAGACATCCAATTGGCGGCGCTCTCGCGGCCTGCGCCCCCCCTGCCCCCCCGCGCCGATGTTCTCACGGCCATTGAGGCCACCGCCCTACGCTACGCCGGGCATCCCGGGCTGCGCGGCGCTGACCTCTCGGTTCGTGATTGGCTGACCCTCTACCAAGCAAATATCGAGGTCGAGAGCGCCTACCGGCAGGATGCGGTCTCGAGCGCTGGTGCCATTGGCCTTGGTCAGCTGATGCCCGCGACGGCCCGTGATCTTGGCGTTGATCCTAGGGACCCGCTTCAGAATCTTGACGGGTCGGCCCGCTACCTTGCGATGATGCTGGAGACGTTCGGCGATCCGCGTCTTGCCCTCGCAGCCTACAACGCGGGGGGGCCCGACGCTGTGCGCCAGTACGGCGGCATTCCCCCCCCTTACCGAGAAACCCAGAACCACGTGGCCCGTGTCATGGCCGTCGTGGCCCGATTGGAAGGATCAAATTCATGAGACAGATTTCAAACCTATTCGTCGCCGCACTGGCGATCTTCCTGCTCATTGCCGAACCCGCCCTTGCGCAAAGCTCGATCTCTCCCCCCCGATCCAGAGCCTGCTTCAAGGTATCGTCGATGCGCTGACCGGCCCGCTCGGTGTTGTGATCGCGACGCTCGCCGTTCTGGGCGTTTTCTTGAGCTGGTTCTTCAACATCATCGATCTGCGTCAGGCGCTCTGGGTGCTTGTCGCATAGCCGGTGTTGCCGCCGCTCCCACCATCGTTGCCGCGGTCTTTGCCGGTGGCTGAGCGCTCGCCCCCCCTCTTTCTCGGCCTCGTACGCCCGCCGAAGCTCCTGGGCCTGCCCATCATGTATGCGATGGTCTGGCTCTTCGGCTCGGTGCTCCTCTTCGTCTGGGTCCAGCACATCGCAGTGTTGGGCGTGGCCGCCCTGCTCTATCCCGTGCTTTGGAAGGCCGCGGATTGGGATCCACGTTTCATCGACGTGATGATGACGGCGCTGCAGGAAACGCCACCGACGCGCAACCGCTCCATTCACGGCGGGGGGGACAGCTATGCGCCTAATGAAGCCCCCCCGCACGACACGCTCGATCTCCGCACGATGACGCCGGACTGGTATGCCCGTGAAACCCGCCTCGCGCATATGCTGCCTTACGTCAGCCTCGTCGATGACCGCACCGTGCGAACCCGGGTGAACGAACTTTTTCAGTGCATCCGGCTCGACGGGGGGGGCAACAGCTACACGACGGATGATGCCTATCTCGACAAGGTGACCGCGCTCTTTGCCCGGATCATCGCGCAGCTGGGACCAGAGTTCAGCTACTACGTCCACAAGGTCTCCAAGCGATCACGCCAGACCTCGAACCCGTGAGCGAGGACAGTTTTGCGGGCGAGGTGGATCGGCTCTGGCGCGCCAAACTCGAAACCAGCGGGCTGCGCGACAAAACCCTGACGCTCACAGTCATTCATCGCCCGCCTCCTAAGAGCGTCCTGCCCTTCTTGAACCGCAGCGCGCCGGACCGTCTCAAAGAGGCAACCGAGAGGCGCCTGCGCCGTCTCAGCGAAGCCGTAAGCGTGTTTGTGTCAGGCCTGACGGAGCTGAATCCGCGCGTCCTGTCGACCAAGAGTGGCGAGTTGATCGGCTTTCTGGGAGCCCTCAACACCGGCCAGGAACTGCCGCTTTATCCGGCCAATACCTACGGTTTTCTGTCTTTCAACGTCGCCAACACCCGGGTGACGTTTCAGGGGGGGGATCACTTCGAGCTCTCCGAAGGCGTTGTCGGCCATCGCTATGGCAAGAGCTTCACCATCGGGGGGGAGTATTCCGAGGCAACCTCCTGCACCATGTTCGACATGCTGAATCTGCCGGTCGACATGATCGTCACGCATTCCTTCACACCGATCAATTCGAACCTTATGGCGGGGGGGCGGATCAAGCGCCAGAAGCGCCAGATGCAGGCTTCGCGGGATGCGGCCCTCTCGCTCATGGAAGCCCTCGATATCGCCGCCGATGATCTCGAGGCCAAGCGCCAGAGCTTTGGCGAACACCACATGGTGGTAACGATCTTTTGCGATACGCTGGACGAACTGCAAACGCTCAGCGCGGAAATCGTCAACGCGGCCGCCGCCGAAGGCGTGAAGATGATCGGCGAGCGGGTCGCTGCCAAAGCCCATTACCTCAGCCAGCACCCCCCCGGCAATCAGCCCAAACGCGTGCGCGCCAGCGCAATCACCAATCGCAACTTCGCGGATTTCGCGGCGTTTCATCGGACGCAGCTTGGCAAACCTGCTCAGAAAACGCCCTGGGGGGGGAAGGTCATCACCTACCTGCCAACGCCCGAGCAGAGCGCCTACCGGTTTTCCTATCACGAGCAAGGCAGCCCCCCCGACAAAGAACCCACCAGCGGGCATACGCTGATCATGGGACGGCCCGGGTCTGGCAAATCGGTCCTCTCGGCATTCCTCATGACACAGGCCCGTCGAGCAGGGGGGGCGCGGATCTTCGTCTTCGATTACCGTCTCGGTATGGAGATGGCGGTCCGCGCCAATGGCGGGCGCTATGCGTCTTTGAAAGCTGGGCAGCCCACTGGACTAAATCCGCTTTGGACCGAAACCGATAGTCGCGGCACCGCGTGGCTCTCGGACTGGCTCGCCACACTGCTTTATCGCGCAGACAAGCCGCTCACGCCGGCGCAGACCAACCGCATTCAAGAAGTGGTGCGCCAGAACGCGCAGGCTACAAACCCGGCCTTGCGGAACTGGCGAGATTTCGCATCGCTGTTTGTTTCGACCGATGATGGCGGCGATTTGCACCAGCGCCTTCTCGAGTGGACCGAGGAGGGCCGATACGGCTGGATATTCGGGCAGACGCTGGAGGACACCTTCTCACTGGAAGGCGATGTGGTCGGTTTCGATCTCACCGGCATTCTCGACAGCGAGGCCGAGAAGGAACGGATGGCCGTCCTCTCCTATCTCTTCCGCCGGGTCGAGCGCGAGATCGAGCACCGCCGCCCCCCCACCATCATCGTGATCGACGAGGCCTGGAAAGCGCTCGACAACGCCTATTTCGCCGAGCGGCTCTCGAACTGGCTCGTGACCGCGCGCAAGCAGAACACCGTCGCGGTGATGATGACGCAATATGCCAGCCAGCTTGAGCGTACCCGGACCGGCAAGACCATCGTCGAGGCCGTGCCGACGCAAATCCTGCTCCCGAACATCCGTGCTCACGCCGCCGATTACGCGATGCTGAACCTCTACGAGAAGGAACTCGATGTGCTTCTCAACACAGGCAGCGACAGCCGTCTTGCGCTCATCCGCGATGACCAGGGTTCCATCGTCGTCGATGCTAATCTGAGCGCCCTCGGGCCCAACCTCACCATTCTCGGCGGCATGGACAAAGGCGAGGCGCTGGTCGGCGCCGATTACCGCGACCGCCCCCCGATTTCTGGAGGATTTCATGACCCGCATATTGTTTTTGCTTGCCGCACTCGGCGCTTTGGCCTCCTGCGCGCAGTACCAGGAACCGCAAGCCAATTGCTTCACCGTCCTCGCCTCGACAGCCCCCCCTGTGGCGCCAGATTGCAGCTTCACGCCCCCCCTCGCGCGCCGGAGGGTGACGTTGAGGTCTAGGCTGCCCCCCATATTCTGGCCTTTTGCCTGCTGCCTGGCATCGCCCTGTCACAAGGTGTGCCGACCAATGACAGCGGGCTGACCGCGCGCGATATCATTGAAACCGGTGATCGCGAGGTCGACCTCGCGGTCCAGGCCGACAAGCTTGCCGTGCGCGAACTCATCGCCGAGATCGAACGGGAGCAACTCGAAACCTTGCAACGCATCCTCGATGCCCAGACAAGCTTTGGCGGCCAGGGTCTGTCGGCCATGGTCTCCGGGCTGGAAAGCGGCAGTGGCGATCCGGACCGTTCCGTTGAGGCCGTCTATGGTAGTGCCGAAATCGATCCCAACCCCCCCGGCGGCGCACAGATGTTCGGGGGGGACGCCGCGGAAAACATCGAGCAGCTCATCATCCGCGTGGCCCAGGAGACCAGCGGCTTTGCGGGCGTGGGGGGGCGCGCGGGCCTCTCCCCCCCGGTTCAGTGGCGCGCCCTGCTGCAGGCCCTCATCTGGCAGGAAAGCCGCTTCACGATTGGCGCGCGCTCACCTGTCGGCGCCTTTGGCCTTACCCAGATCATGCCGGGCACCGCCAGCGATCTCGGCATCAACCCGGAATACTATGACAGCCCCCCCTACCTGCAGGTGTATGGCGGCGCGCGTTACCTGGCGACCCAGCTCAACACATTCGACGGCAATATCATCAACGCCCTTGCGGCCTACAACGCCGGACCCGGCCGTGTGTTCGAATATGGTGGGGGGGTGCCGCCTTTTGCAGAAACCCAGCACTACGTCCAGGTTATTCCAGAACGCTACAATCTTTATCTGAGCCGCATCGGCGGGATCGAAGCGCTCGGCACGATCGACCCCCCCGCGCTTCTCGCCAATGCGAACCTCTCGCTGACCGGGCATGGCGCGGCCTATTATGGCAACAACTCGCCCGCCGCGATCCGACAGGCCGCCCTGCGTATTGCGGACATCGTCCAGCGAATTTCTGAGACAGAAGACGCGCAGGAGAGCATCGCGCTCAACACCTATGCCCGCGCCGAACTCGTGCGCCTCGTCGCCGCGCGTATTCGGCTTCAGGCGGCGCGGACCCGCGTGCTCTCCGCCGAAGAGCTGGCCCAAGCCAGCGCTCGCATGGCCGAAGGCGCATTCATGGAATTCACGATCAGGGAGATTGAAAGATGAGGCATCTACTCATGAGAACGGCCATGGCCACGACGCTTGGGATTGGCCTGCATCTTGGCACCTTCGCCCCCCCTGCCCTCGCGCAGGGCGTTCCTGTCGTCGACACCCAGAACATCGCGCAAAACATCCAGCAGCTCCGGCAGATGATCGAAGACGAGATCCTGCAAAACGAGCAGCTGACGCAGCTCCGCGAACAACTTGCCACACTCACGGACCAACTCGCGGAGCTGCAACGCACCTACGAAGCCCTCACCCGTCTCGCCGAGCTTCCAGAAATCATCCGCACCGAGATGGAAGACGAGCTGAACGGCCTGCTCGACCAGGAATTCGGCGATATCCTCGCGACAATCGCAGCCATCAAGACCGGGGGGGATTTCTCTGGCCTATCCGGTTCCGGCGCGGGCGAGATCGAAACTCAGATGGATCGGGTCCTGGCCGATCTCGGCTTCGATGAAGACACGCTTTCGGAAATGGCCACGAGCGGCAATCCGGGCGCCAATCGCGTGGCCACGCAAGCCACGACTGGCGCCCTCGTCTCAGCGGCGGCCCAGAATAGCTATGAGGATGCGGGCCAGTCGCTCGAACGCGTCGACCGGCTCGTCGGGCTGATCGATGACATGGATGAACTCAAGGAAAGCGTCGATCTCAACACGCGCGTGACAGCTGAACTCGCCATTGCGCTCGTCGCCATGTGGCAGCTTGAAGCGGTGCAGACCGTGGGCGACGGCACCGGCGGTGTGATCGATGCCGCCACCATTGCCGAAGAACAGCGCTTCATGGATTTCACCCTGCCGGACCTGCGGGCTGACTGATCATGAGGGAATGAGGGGGGGTGGCTACTGAACAGGAAATCATCGAAGAAGAGTTGGTCTACGGGGGGGCTCTGCGCCGCGAACGGCTGTGGCAGCGTCTCGGGCTCATCGGCCTTATCTTCGGCATTCTCGGATGCCTGAGCGCGGCGGCTGTCGCAATTCTCGATGTCGATCCACCTCCCGTGGTCGTGCCCTATGATCCCGCCACCGGCTTTGCCCTGCCCGAGGCTTCGGTGGGCGCGACGTCGGTGACTGCCAACCAGGCCATTATTGAGGCCGAAGTCTTCCGCTACGTGACCGACCGCGAGGTCTACAACCAGCTCGACAATGATCTGCGCATCCGAAGCGTCTTGCGCCGCTCAGACGGGGGGGCGGCTGAAGGCGGGCTGCGCCAGATCTGGAACAGCGCCAACGAAAACTATCCACCCACTGTCTACGGTCCAAATGCCCGGCTTGATGTGGAAATCCTCAGCATCAATCGCATCGGCACCAACCGCGCAACCGTCCGCTTGCGCAAGCGTCTGACGTCCATCAACGGGGGGGTCCAGACCGGGCTCTTCACCGCCACGCTTCTCTTCGAGTTCCGTCCCGAGACCCGCCGCTCCATCGACGAGGTCTGGACCAACCCCCCCTTCGGCTTCACGGTCCTCGAATATTCCATCCGCTCCGACAGATTGGAGAACTGACTTTGTTTCTCGTACGAATTGCAGTTGTTGCCCTACTCGTTTTGCTGCCAGGTTTGGTCGCAGCCGAAGCCATCCCGCGCGGCGGTCCCAACGACAACCGCGTTCGTCTTGCCACCTACCAGGAAGGCCAGGTCTATCGTCTGAATGTCTCGCTCACCCATGTGACCACGGTCGAGTTCGGTGAGGGCGAAAGCATCCGCTCGATCATCGCCGGCGACACAGAGGGCTTCGAGATCGACGGCGTGCCGGGCGGGCAAGCCTTCGCGATCAAGCCCGTCGCGCGCGGTGTCCATACCAACGTGACCGTCTACACCAACCGCCGCAGCTACTACTTCAACGTCCAGGAGACCCGCAGCCCGACCTTCTACGTGGTCCAGTTCCGCTATCCTGAAGACAATGCACGGCCCGCGCGGGCCATCGCGGCCCAGGCCCCCCCGAACTACAATTACGGTGCCAGCGGGCGCACCGAGTTCACCCCCCCGACCCGCGTCTGGGATGATGGGACCTTCACGTATTTCGAGTTCCCGCGGAATGCGCCGGTGCCCGCAATTTTTCGCTACACGAATGGCCGCGAACGGACGGTCAACACCCAAGCGACCGAGGACGGCGTGATCCGGGTCTCAGGTGTGAACAGACAATGGGTTCTGCGGATCGGTGACGAGGTGGTCTGTATCGAGGCCACACCGCCTGCGGGGGGGGTGGGATCATGAGCGACACCGGAAACGCGGACCTTGAAAAGCGCCTCGCCGCCCTCGAGCAAGGCAAAGGCGCGAGCTCACCCCCCCCTGCCCCCCCACGGCGCTCACCGCTGCTCGCATTGGTCGTCGTCCTCGTGATCGGTGCCGGCGGTGCATTGCTCTATCTCCTGTCCCAACCGGAAGAAGAGGAAGCTCTGCCTACGGCCACGCCGGACGTGTTCCAGAACGAAGGCGACGGGTTTGGCGCCATCGAAACTCTCCCGCCACCCGAACCTGAAGTCGTTCTGGTCGCACCGGAACCTGTGGAACCCAATACCGAGCTTCTGGTACAGCTCGCAGCCCTTCAGGCCCAGATCGAGGAATTGCGCAACGCGCCCGAACCGGTGGTCGAAGAAGACACGGCTGCCGCCGAAGCCATTGATGCGCTGACAGCCCAGATCGCGGCGCTACAAGCGGCGTCAGAAGCCGCGCAACAGCAGTTTCGCGATGAGCTCACGGCGCGCGATCGCGAGTTGGAGCAACTCCGCATGGATCTCGAACTCGCACAGCTCGAAGCCAACCGCCCCCCCCTTCCCGCACCCATCGGTCCCACCGAAGACGAGCTCCGCGCGCGGGAAGAAGAACGGCTGCGCCGCGAGGAGGAAGCACGACGACTCGCGGAACTTGAGCGCCGCGCGGCAGAAGAGCGCGCGTTTCAGGAACGCCGCATCACCTCGCCCACCATCGCCTTTGGTGGCACCTCCGGCGCGAATGAGACGGCCCTAACCGAACGCACCTTTGGCGAAGTGACGGATTTCGTGCTGAACGGCGCGCTGCCCACTTCTGTGACGCAAGCTGCGGTCATCGCCAATCCGTCCAACACCATCATTCAGGGCACGATGATCCAGGCCGTCATGGAAACCGCCCTCGACAGCTCCCTGCCCGGCCAGACCCGTGCAGTGGTCTCCGAAGATGTGTTCAGTTTCAATGGCTCGCGCCTCTTGATCCCGCGCGGTCCCGCCTCATTGGGCGGTATCGGTCTGGCGTCGATATCGCGCAGCGCCGGGTCACCATCGCCTGGGACAGGATCATCCTACCCGACAACCAAACCATCCAAATCAGCTCCTTCGGAGGTGATGAACTTGGCCGCTCCGGCGTGACCGGCTTTGTCGACACGCGCTTCGATGAGCGTTTCGGCTCAGCGGCGTTGATATCGCTGATCTCCGCCGCGCCAAGCGCTGCTGCTGCAAACGTCCAGGATGAGACCGCCGCGGACGTGCTCGAAGACGTGGGCGATGATCTGGCCGATGCCACGGACAGCGTGATCGGCGACTACCTCTCGATCGGCCCCCCCGTCATCTACGTCGACCAGGCGCGCGCGTCACGGTGATGGTCGACCGCGATCTGGAGATTTTTTGAGCCCATGTCGCTGAGCTATCTCCAAACTTCCCTTGATCGGATCGACGCCGCCGCACGCGACGATGTCATCGAGATCTGCATCAATCCCGATGGTAGTTGTTGGGGGGGAGAGTTCCAGGGCGATCATTTCATGCGAAAGCTGGACCAGGCGTTGACCGCAACCGAAGTCAAAGATCTCGGCAACCAGATCGCGTCCTCCGCCAATACCACGATGAGCAAGGACCGCCCCCCCATCGTCTCGGTCTCGATCACCTACAAGGGCCGCCCGATCCGGGCGCAGGTCATCACACCACCCGCTGTGCTGACGGCGATGTCGATCAGCCTGCGGTTCTTTTCAAGCCTGCCGCTCGACGGGATCGCGCTCGATTTCCTCTATGGCACAGAACGGAAGCTTGAAGAACTCCGTCTCGAGAAAACCCGGGAACTGCGCGAGGTCGTGGCCGCAGGTGTCATCGACGATGCGCTGGCCTTTTGCGTCGAAAACAAACTGAACATGATCGTCTCGGGCGGCACCTCCACCGGCAAGAACGTCGCTGCGCGCAAGATCCTCTCTCATGTGCCTGCAGAAGAACGCATCGTTACCATCGAGGAAGCCGCCGAGCTTCTGCCGACCCAACCGAATGCCGTAACCCTCATCGCCAATCGCGACGCGGAGTTCCAGACCGCAGATGTGCTGCTCACCGCTACCCTGCGCATGCGCCCCCCCGACCGGATCATCCTGGGCGAGGTGCGCGGCAAGGAAGCGATGACTTTCCTCGAGGCGATCAATACCGGCCATGGCGGGTCCATGACCACCCTACATGCCGAAACCCCCCCACAGCTTGCCGTGCAGCGCCTCGCGATCGCGGCACTTAAGACCGAGATCCCGATGACCTATGCCGACATGATCCAGTACATCGAGAACTCCATCGATGTGATCATCCAGGCCGGTCGCCACGACGGCAGGCGCGGCATCACCGAATTCTATCTCCCAGGCGCAGACCAGATCGGAGCTACCCCCCCATGAAGACCTTTGAGTACGACATTCTGTTCTTCCAGGTGCAGAAACAAAAGGACTACGACGCGATGCGAAGCGCCTTGAATGAGCGCGGCGCAGAGGGATGGGAAGTCATTACAGCTGAAGCCGGTGACTACGGCTATACTACGTTCTTGAAGCGTGAATCTTTGGCGACGAAAGTGGCTTCAGAATGATCCGGGTCGTTGCGATGGCAGGCCTGCTCGCCGTTCTCAGCGCAACCGCTGGCGTCGCCGAACGGAGCCTGATCCCAACCCTCGAAAACCAGCCAGATGTCTGTCCCGACCAACCTCCAGAGCCACAGTGGATGCAAGACATCGATGTACGCGAGTCCCACAAGCGGCTTCTGATCCAACAAATCTATCGGGCACAGAGCATGCAACGCATCGTTGAAGCCCAAAGCTGTGAGTGTCCAACACGTTATCCGTCTTGGGAGGCAGCTGAAGGCGTCTTCGTCGAGCATTTCGCCGCATCTGAATACTGGGACATCGTGGAAGCGACGTCAGAATACCGACGGCAGGCAAATGATCTTCGGCGCGAAGCCATGCCAATCTGCAAAGCTGCTGGAAATTGGTAGGGTTTCATGAGTGTCGTCACCTACTTCGTAGAAACGGCCGAAGGCTATCTCAATACCGCTGCCGAGACACAATTCGGTGCGGTCGCCGCAACAGTCGGAACGATGCTCTTACTCGGCACCACCCTCGTGGTCATTCTGGTTTTCATTAACACGATCTACCAGTATCGCGCCATGGACGGGCGTACGGCCTTTTGGCTCGCAGTGAAGATTGGACTGATAGGCGCGTTTGCAACCAACTGGGTGCAGTTCAACATCCTTGCTGCGGCGATTCTGAACGGGATCGACAGCATTGCCGGGTCGCTCGTGGCCTCTGTCGGCGGCGGATCACCCGGCATCCGGGACCTTCGCAGAGGAGTTCGACGACCTGATCGCAGCGCTCGGAGACTATTTGAATGCTGCGGGGGGGTCTGAACTGAACTGGATGGCTGGTGCCCTGCTGGACACTCTTGGGGGTCTTGTTGCTCTCTATTCTCGGTGGTTTGGCGGCATTCATCGTGGTCGCGTCACGGCTCATGATCGCTTTGTTGATCGGGATTGCGCCGGTCATGATCTTCCTGACCCTCTTTGAAGTAACCAAGGATTACTTCGCGCGTTGGCTTTCAGCGCTGATTTCCTTTGCGATGTACCCCCCCATCGTTGTTGCCGGTGTGTTCGCAACGATCACAGGAGTCTCGCGTGCGCTCCTTGCTGAGCTGGGCGACCCGGAAGGCGCCTCCAACATCGGCGCGCTCATCCCCCCCTTCTTCATGATGGTGCTGATGGCAAAGGGCTTCATCATAGCAACGCCCTTCCTGGTTCGAGCGATTTCTGGAAACATCATGATGCCAGCGCTCTCAGCCGGCTTTGGAGGCAGCTATGCCTTTGCCCGAGGGCTCGCAGGCAGCCAGCAAGTCTACAACCGATACGCCATCGGAGGTGCGACTGGCGCGGAATACGCAGCTCTGCGCGCGCGACAATTCTTTGGTGTGCAAGCGTTGCCAAGCCGACCCAATTCTGCGGGAGGGCTAACGGCAGCTCCTCCCGGCAACGCGACCGGCACAGGAGCCCGAATGCTGGCACAGCTTTCAAGGTTGGGGGGGAGGTTAGGTAAACGGTAAGGACAGTCTAGTCGACCGACTTGACTCACGCACCTAACCCAACCGTCTTGATCGAAAGCGTGCTAATCCGTTGCAACAGGCGTTCTATGAGCAAGCAGAAGCAAACTCTGCTTTCAAGGTGGCGCATTATTCAGAACCACCGTAACCTGCCAGCAATTGTTCAAGAACGATTGAGAGGGCAGCGAGCAGACCATGTCATCCGATACAGACATTGATTTGGATTCGCCGGGCCTTGCATTTTCCAAACTTCTAACACTGGCGAAGCCAGGAGGGTAAGGGCCCTTCTTCCTGACGAAATGCTCGACATTCTGGATGGGTTAGAACCGGGTTTCAGCACTTCAGAGAAATTGACTGCGTTGGCAGTGAACATGCTGGATCCTGCCGAGACGCTGCAGCACGATACGTTGCGGGACTCCGTGATTTCTCTGATGCCGCTGAAGAAGGCGCGCGAGCTTTGCACAAAACTCGGGACTCCAGCCGGGCGAAACCCTTTCGATGATGCACTGAAGCTCGCGTCGGACGAAGAGAACTTCCCAGCATTGCTTTCCTTTTTTTTGGGGGGGTCGTCGATGACCCGACTGCTCCGGGGGGGGCGCAGCTACCAGGAAATGATCGCGCGCCAGTCGGCTATGGGCTCTTTGAGCATCAGCGAGTGGCGGCAAGGCGCACTGAACGGATGCTCTTCGAAGGCCCCCCCCACCGTGGTGTCCTGCACATGCCAACAGGCGCAGGAAAAACACGTACCGCAATGCACCTTGTCGCATCCCACCTGGGCGCCAGTGAGCCGTCACTGGTCGTATGGCTCGCCCAGAACATAGAGCTTCTCGATCAAGCTGCAGATGAGTTTCAGAAGTCGTGGCGCTTCCTTGGCAACAGGGATGTCGGGCTTTGGCGGCTCTGGGGGGGAAACAAGCGTGTCGATCTTGCCAATGCCAAGGACGGGCTGGTTGTCGCTGGCTTAGGCAAAATGTCAGCATTGGAAAAGAACTCGGTGAATGATCTGCTCACTTTGGCTGACCGGGTATCTTTGGTCATCATCGACGAGGCACACCAAGCGATCGCTCCAACATATCGCTCTGTTCTTGACGCCCTGGCAACAAAACGGGCGACGACGCGTCTCCTTGGTCTTACGGCCACTCCCGGACGAACTTGGGATGATTTGAGCAAAGACGAAGAGCTCTCCGAATTCTTCGGTCGTGAAAAGGTAATGTTGGAAATCGAAGGCCACCCCCCCGACCCGGTCACATATCTGATGGAAGAAGGCTATCTTGCCCGTCCGCACTTCCGGACCCTGAATGTGCAGGCCGGACTCGACTTGTCACAAGAGGACATGAAGGGCCTGTCACAAGCGATTGATGTGCCGGGGGGGGACGTTCTGGAGCGACTAGGTCAAAGCACACAAAGAAACCTCAGGATAATTTCAGAGTGCGAGAATCTCGTGTCATCCCATCGCCGGGTCATTGTCTTCGCCCCCCCATCGGTTGCCAACGCCAGGATGCTGGCAGCCATCATGGTCGCACGGGGGGGCACTGAAGCACTTGTCGTCACCGGAGAATCCGCTCCGGCGGCTCGCGAACGGGCAATTCGACGCTTCAAGAGCCAGGCGCCAGAACCTATTGTGATGTTCAACTATGGCGTTCTCACAACTGGATTCGATGCACCGCAAACGAGCGCGGCCATCATTGCCCGCCCTACCAAATCCTTGGTTCTCTACAGCCAAATGGTGGGCCGGGCTACGCGAGGTGTAAGGGCTGGGGGGGGAAATGAAACCTCAGAGATTGTCACGGTGACGGATACTGAAATGCACGGCTTCGGAGATGTAGCTGACGCTTTCTGCAATTGGGAAGATGTTTGGAATGAACGAAATTGTTAGCGACGGGACCACTGAGTCCGGGTTCATTATTCCACCGGAACTCGCCGTTAAAGCGATGCGCGATAGTGGGTATCGAAATACCGCATACGCACTCGCAGAGCTGATCGACAACTCAATTCAGGCTGACGCCAGTGAAGTTGAGCTCATCTGTGTCGAGAAGTACGAGCAGGTAAATTCTCAGCAGCGCCTTCGCCTGCAGGAGATCGGCACAATCGACAACGGCAAGGGCATGTCCGCACGAACATTGGCCATCGCACTGCAGTTTGGAAACGGCACTCACCTGGATGATCGAGCTGGCATTGGACGGTTCGGCATGGGACTTCCAAACTCGTCAATTTCGCAATGTCGCCGTTTGGATGTCTGGACTTGGACGAACGGGCCGGACAACGCCATTCATTCCTATCTGGATGTCGCTGACATTCAAAGCGGTGTGAAAGATCGGGTGCCGCCGCCAACTCCTTCACCCCCCCTTCCCACCAAATGGCGCGAACGGTCCGAAATCTTGGGGGGGACCTCCGGTACACTCGTGGTCTGGTCGCGGTTTGAAGAATATCGACTTACATGGCGAGGCGCGGAGGCGACCCTGCGAAATACCGAGGCGATCATCGGCCGAATGTATCGCAAGTTCATTAACGATGGCCGTGTCGCCATTCATCTCGTACGGGTGGAAGAGGGTGGGAACATCGGCCGAAGGCTGGCGGTTGTCAATGATCCCTTATACCTCATGCCGAATTCCTCGACTCCTGAACCTTTTGACAAGGTTCCGATGTTTCAGCGTTGGGGGGGCGAGAACGACGAAGAATTCACAATCGATTTTGGAGGCAAGCAGCATAAAGTCTTTGTCAGATTCAGTTGGGCCAAGCCGGAAACCGTGCCTGATGACGGGCTGAATCGCGGCGCAAAGCCGTACGGCAAACATGCCATGAAGAACCTCGGCCTTTCGATCGTTCGAGAAGGTCGTGAACTCGACTTGGATACGTCTTGGACCAACAGCTATGATCCACCGAACGATGGTGGGGGGGAGCAGAGGTCGAATTCCCTGCCACGCTCGACGAAATCTTCGGTGTAACGAACAACAAGCAAAGTGCGACGATCTTTTCGCAGCTGGCGCAATATGATTGGAAGGCCGACGCAGAAGAGAATGAAAGCCGCTCCTCTTTCATTGAACGAGCGAGCAGCGAAGGTGATCCGCGGGCGCTCCTAATCCCTATCGTGGAGCACATCCGGGAACAGATCACCCAACTGAGGAAGAGAACAGAACAGCAGACGAAAGGCACGCGAAGCACGGGCGGTCGCAAGCGTCACGAAGAGCCAGGCGTAGAAGACACAGTCACCTCGAAATTCCGTCAGCGTGCGGACGAGGGACATGAGACGCCAGGAGACACGGAGGATTTCGGAGCCGATGACCGGGATGCCTATGAAGACGATTTGAAGGACGATAAGCACTATCCCGACGACGTCGCCAAAGCCATTGCTGACGCCATCCTTACGAGAAAGCGCAAGGTCGCTTTCCTGGAGAAAGCCATGGAAGGCTATGCGTTTTTCAACGTGGAGAGCGTCCAAGGCGGTGTCACCAACGTTGTCTTCAATTCCAACCATCCCTTCTACGACAACCTGGTAAGAGCGCTTAACCCGGACACAGAAGAAGATACCGAGAAGGAACTGCTTGACCGGGTACACATGGCTTCGGACACACTACGCATCGTGTTTTCGGCTTGGGCTCGCTACGAAATGGAAGAAGTCAGGCACAAGCAACGCCTGTCGGACATGCGTCAAGAGTGGGGGGGTAAGATGACCCGGTTCTTCCTCGACGATGGCGAGGATGATTGATGCTGGGCGATCAGCTGCTGGAACTAGTGTCATCGGCGAAAAAGCGAGTCGTCCTCGTTGCGCCCTTCATTAAGGTCGATGCGCTCCAGCGAGTATTGGACGCCATCCCAATCTCGGCAGGGCTCCATATCGACTGCGTTACGCGTTGGCGGCCTGAAGATATCGTAGACGGTGTCTGTGACTTGGAGATTTTCGAAGTCATTACCGATCGCGAGAACGCGCAGCTTTGGAGGCACCCAAACCTGCATGCCAAATTCTTCAGGGCCGACCAGTCTTGTCTCCTCGGCTCCGCTAATCTGACCGGGCGAGCGCTTGGTTGGCGTCTCCCAACCAATCTCGAACTCCTTGTTGAGTTAGATATGGGCCGACATGAGCTCCAAAAATGGGAAAAATCGCTAATGAGTAGCTGCGTCTCGGTGACGGCCGAATTGCGTGATCTGATCGCGCATCAGGCCGCAGACCTAGCGGCTCAGCGTCCAAAGACAACCTCGATCGATGTTGAGCACGACGATGATCCGGGTTTTCGATGGATACCCCCCCTCTGCCCGTCACCGGAACGGCTATTCAAGGTATATGCCGGCGAACTTGACGAGGCAAAAATGGTCCGGTCAGCCTTCGAATTCGCGCAACGCGATTTGAGAACACTTGGCCCGCCCAAAGGCTACTCGGAGGAACAGTTCCTGGAGTACGTTGCAGATCGACTCCAGCAGCTGGAAGTCGTCCAGAAAGTGGTCTCTGCCAGCAGTTCAGGTGTTTCGGATTCTCAGGCGGCCGAGCTAATCGCAGATTATATCGATGTGTCATCAATGATCGGTCCGACTGACGCCTGGAGAATTCTCAAGCAATGGATGATGCACTTCTTTCCGGAGCAATATCGAATAGAGGTAGGCCAAGAGGTCTTGGTCAAGGGCCGAACCATTTCTTCCGGGTAGCGCTGCCATCCATTGAACTAGCCATTCGCTGGTTCTTCACTTAACTCGAAGATCAAACCGGCTCCCTGATGTTGATTGACATCCTGAAAGGTTTCTTGGGCGGAAGCATTGATGATGATCTTGCCAATGTCTACGCTTGCACCATCACCTGGTACTTTGCAGGGCTTCGGCTTGGCATCTGACTTGTAATCAACACCCGTTGTGAACAGAGCATCTAACGCGCTCGGAGCCAAGGTCGACTGGAGTTTCGCCCTGCTAGTATCGTAGACCTCCGCGAGAGCCGCCCGAACCTCTTTCATAAAGTCAAACCTGTGCGCAGCGTCGAAGGCTAGCCGATTGGAGCTCTCACCTACCAGAATTCCATCGAGGTTCGTCGCCAATGGCACAAGTTCGCGGTGGCTGTTCGTGAAATACACTGCACACCGAACCGGGAACATCGATGGCATGGTTTTCAGTTCTCCAACCCGACCCAAGTCACTGAGTAACTTTTGTTGCAGCGCAATTGCCGTATGCTCCTTCAACCTCGCAGGAACAAAACACGAGCCGTGCGGCGACAGAAGATTGGTGAGCGCGTCGCTCCCAATCGTCTCAATATGCTTCAAGTCCCATTTGACGATACCGCGCAATTCCGCATTCAAATCCAAGACGGGTGTATGAACTCCATTGGCTACGGCTTTGAAGTTGAGCGCGCTGTGATCGTGAAAGGCACCCGCGAGCAATAGGACGCGCTTGGCCTTTGGTGGATCGCGCACGAGATCGCACAAGGGTGTCAGAACGAGGAATACGCGTCGCTCGTCACCCTCAAAAATTGTTCCTTTCCGAACATCGGGTCCGTCCGCTTCCGGTAAAATCGCAAGAATGTCTCCTAGTGAAACTGGAAAGCCGCTACTCGGATCAAGTTGCCTTCTTTTTTTCATTTACAAACAGTGTCTTACGAACAACCTCAAGCGTGTTCTTGTTCCCCCCCGTGATTGAATTCGGGGGGGGAAAGGACGTCGCTTCTAGCGAGTTGAGAGCGATCGCTGCGTCGATAACGCCTTGTTCCGCCTCCAGTTCATGTGCCAGCACTGCATCCATGATATCGACCATGTAGCCACCCAACGGCACTCCTTCTGACGAGAGCATCTGTTTCACGTGAGAAAGATCCTCGAGATCGAGCTTCCGAACTTCACTTTGCGCACGTTGCAGCGCTTGTGAGATCCCGGTCTCCCAGGATTTTAGGAACGCCCACAGCTTCAGCGCATCTCCTCGATGCTCAGACAATTCGAAGACAAGCTGCTCAAGGTGCCCGTCCTTTTCAATTTCCGACTTTTTGATGGTCCTGAAGCCAGATGCCAGTAGCCCCCCCGTCTTGTCGCGAAACTCATGGCGAAGGTCATGGAGGCCGTTGTGTGCAGAGGTCAGTATCACCATAGGCGGGTTGCCGGCCCGATCCTTCAAGATCTCTTTCAAGCCGCTGATGGATCGCTCCTTATCCCCCCCCTCCGCTTGCTCAGACCCAAGAAACAGATCGACAATAATAAGATCGGCCTCTTTTGCGGCGGCAACGAAATCCCTTCCGATTTCGCTTACTTTCAAGCCGATGCCACCAAGCTTCGCGGCCGCAGCGTCGATGAATTTCCGGACTTGCTGTTGATTTCCGAGGAATGCCTCAAACACCTTGCCGAGAGCGTTACCAGAAAATTCCTCCCGCCGTTCAAATGTTAGCGTGACGAAGGCCTGGTCTTTGATCAGTGCTTCCGCATCGAGATCCTTATGCTCGGGGGGGTAGATCTCATCGAGCAACGCTTTGTCCTCGTCTGTCAAATCAGCCCAGAAAACCGACCATTCATCATCCACATTTCCAAGGTCGGACACTAGGGGGGGTGACGGATCTACGCCGTCATCGACAATTATTGCTGTAGCAACGCCGTTTTGTTGGATATCCATTAGGTTTGTTCCGAAATACAATACTCAAATGTATTCAGGCGCCCGAAATCGTTGACCGGCTCCTCTTGTAGCTCGAGTGAACCACCTGCTGCGATGGCGTTGGCCCTGGCGATGTAAAGACCTAAGCCGCGCCGTTTCTTGCTCTCTTTTAAGGAGAAGAACATATCAAAGATGCGATCTTTATGTTCAGGGTCGATCCCCCCCGGGCCATTGTCCGAAAAAAAATGATTCTAGTCGGAGAGCCGACAATGCTGACATTGATCTGAGGCTCGAACAGAGGCGACTTCTCCTTTTCTAGGCTCAACCAGTAGACAGAATTCGCAAGTAGATTTTCGAATATCTGCACAACATAGCCTTTGACCGTCTTAGTCGTGAAGCGGTCTTTTGGCGGTTCATACTTGAGATGAATTCCGTGCCTTATGAACTGAGTCTGATGATCCTCAAGGGTCTCGCTGATGAGCTGGGTGAGCGAAAATGTCTCGGGTGCTTGTCGTCCGCTTACACTCAATGGGTCCAGAATGCGCAGTCTCTTGTGTATGCTCTTCATCGAAGCCGCCAACCCATCTAAGCCTGTTACGACTTCGTCCGACGTTGCCGTGCTTCGGATTTCCCGAATGCGCTCCAAAGCATGCTCTGAGGTGCGTGCGAGTTCGTGAGCGACGATTTCAACCAGTAGTCCTATGCCAGCCATGTCTTGCATTAGCTTTGCATCGCCTTCGACCTCGGCATTACGTTCTCTTAAGATCTTTGCGAGCTCCGTCAGCTCGAGCAATGTTTGTTGCAGTTCTTCTATCGTTTCGCGTTCTTGGTTGGTCGTGACTGACCGCAAATTGCTGATTGCCTTCTGCGCTCTCGTCTCGAGCCTTGCGATCTCCGTCTTTGCTTCTACTGGTTTTGCACGTTTGGCTTTGTATTTGGTCTCCGCACGCCTCATCGCGTTGCGCAATTGGTCTTGAATGGAGAACTGAACAATCCTCAGCATCGCTTGCTGTTCGTGGGTCTCTCTCAAGCCCTCCCGATTGGTCTGATCTACGAGACCAGGATTCGCGCTTCGACTGATATCTACTTGACCGACAAGCTGAATTTTGTTGAGGAGGTATCCTCTGGCCATAAGAGCTTCACGATCGAGTCCGAGCCAGTCATCCTTCTCTTGCCCATACGGATAGACCCGAAAGTCATCGCGATACATTCTGATCCCGGTCCATTGACGGTGTAGCTTCAGGATCTGCTCGCGATCCATCCCACCCTCTGCCTTAACACGGCGCCTATTGTACCAATGCGCCTCGAAGGTGAATGGACCCAAGTCAGTCAGCGCGTCCTCTGGAATCGCCTCGTCCCGGCCGCGTATCATAGCGAACAGGTCCTTCTCCCCCCGAACCTTAGCTCCTCTTCGACAACTGGGTGTTCAAAGCCCAACTCTCTGAGTTTCAGGTTCAGGGTAAGCTGGGGGGGTCCGCTTTCTCCTACCATGTATGCCCCCCCCAAATGCTGGCGTGGGCGAGCTTAAGAAAACTTTTTCCAAGCATAGGAACTGGAATGCGCTCACCATTCCATACCAATGCAATTCGTGGTCGATTTCTGCTATCTGCAAGGGGGGGATTGGTCAGAAAAGCAAAATCTGCAGCGGCCAACTGTTTGATGCGGCCTTCGTTCCAATCGGATGTTAGCTCTGAGATAGTAAGAACAGTTCCGGAGTAGTCCGGCGAAGGCTTTGCTCCAGACGTACTTGCCTTGATATCTATGTCTTCGATCATCTTGTTGACGTCTTCAAACGCCCGCCAATCAATCTTTAGATGATTGAGTTTCCTGTCTTTCGTTCGCGCGGTTTCGATAGAGAGCGTTCCACCCAATCGCATTGCTGACAACCGACCCAAGCCTTTCTCACCGAGAAAATCAGGCTTTTTCTGCCCTTCGGCAACGGACTTCTCTACGGCGATCTTTCGTGAGGGTGTACCGATGACCAGAAATTTGTCTTCCAGATCCGTCGCCGACATCCCAGTGCCAGTATCAATGACGCGGATCGTGTTAAGCGAATAGACCTCGTTCAACGCTTTAGAAAGTTGATCATAAGAGTCTGCGGCAGCAATCAACTTCCGCGCTTTTTCATAGATCGTTGTGGCAGCTGAGTTCAGCTCGGACAGACAACGCTCCTTGAGATTTTGCAGCGGGACTTCTTGCTCTTTCGAGCGATTGCGAAGCGAGCTGAAGCTTCGCAGACCAAGCACAACATCGAAGCGCACCTCAACGCCGTTCTCGGTTCGCGCGTCAAACCCGTTCTTGATAAGCTCATAAAACGCGATCACGTCCGAACTGATAAGCTCGGAGCCGAGTTCCAAAACTGTTCTTGCCGTTACTTTAAACAAATATCGCCTTTCTCGCCCTTTGTCGACGCACCGTGCCGCGAATCCATGTGCCAGAGGGCCTGGAGACTATTTATGACAAACAACACATGAATTTCCCTCAAAGACACCAAAAATCTCGTCGATCGACGGCTCGGAGCACGCTGACAATGGGTTGGGCCGCACGGCGCGCATGGCGCGGGCCCGGCGCTTTTCGTAGTCCGCCTTGATCGCCTCGACACGTTCCGGTTTGGCGAGGTCATCTAGACTTTCACCGTCGCTCCAGGTGAAAGGGGGGGAGCCGTGTTCCTCTGCCGTCTTCTCATAGGCCCGGGCTTCTTCAAATGCCTTAGGATGCTCTTCCATCAATCGCACCCACTCAATCTTCTGTTGGAAGAAGCAGAAGGTGCATCCGGATCTGGACCGCCAGCGATAGTATTCTGGCTCGCCGATGTCGGTGTCTTTCAGCAAATCGACCACACCGGCCTTGTCGATGCCGGCGTCTCGCAGAGGAAACCGAACCTTCATGTTTGGATGCTGTGACTTGTAGCCAGCCCGATTTGGTTCATCGGCACGAATTGCAACATAGGAGTGAACCACGACACCCTTATCTAGGTCCTCGCGCAACCACAGGTTCAACGGTCTCAGCTTTAGCTGCCGGGTACACCAACGGGTCTTAGCCGACGGTAGGAAATGCCCATACTCTGCCAGCCAGAAATCGAAATCCCGATCTGGGTTCAGCCGATTGATCCGCTTGCCAAGGAACCCCCCCTCGAGCCTGTTCAAAAAAATCATAGACCTCTGGTAGTTCCTTCCCTGTGTCAGTGAAGAAGTACTCCATTTCGATGTCGGGGGGGTGGTTCTGTCGCATATAGACGGCCAAGGCCGCACTATCGCGGCCGCCCGATATCCCGAGAATGTGTCGTTCGTTGGTCATGCTTCGATCTTGTCCATATTATCGGTGAGCGCCGCAACAGCCCGGGCGAGAGCCGCCAGCGCGAGCTCATGCCCATATTCGCTTTGGCCAAGATTCCGAATGATCTGGTCCGCAAGTTTGCTTGCAGTCTCTTTTTCGTTTTCGCTGAGTTCGAAACTCTGAAGGATTGGCGGCTGCTTCGGATCGACGCCCACAATGAGAGCGATCGCTTCCGTGTTTGACTTTCGGTCGCGCATCAGCGCCACGGCTTCAGCCTGCCTGAACCGGCGTCCAAGTCTTACTACCTCAGACAAGGCCCCCCCTTCGCGGTTGCGGTCGGACCAGTCGCGCATGGGCTTCGGTTGCAGAGTTCCGGCCACTGCCTCCAGGCTGCCGGTCCCGGCTTCAATCTCCCCCCCAACACGCGCCGCAAAAGCCTCGAACTTCAGGTCTGAGCTCAATCCCTTGATGGACTCTGCGCGTTCAAGGCTTCCGGCAAAGGTGTCACTCGGAACTCCGATGGAATGCGCCAACGCATGTCGCAGATCTTTGGCGAGGCCATCATAGGCCGCCTCACACTCTTCAATAGCAGCGACGGTCTTTTCAACTAGATCACCTTTGATATTCAGGCCGGGAAGTGTTTCGAAGAGCAGTGTTTCGGGATCGTCTGCGTGCCGGATTGTATCGCGTATCTTTCGCGTGTCGGCAGAGACGAGATTGGTGCGCTTGGCAAAGTCGCTCAAAGCCTCGATCCGCTGGAAGGCCGCGCTTGCAACGGTAAGTGCAGATGCATCAGACAGACCCAACCCTTCCGCAAGCCGGGATAGGAACGCCAGATGGTGCTCAGAACGTCCAGCGGGCCGCAGTACAATGGCCGAAGGATCCTGAAGCATCCTGTCGACAAAGATGTCATCGAGATCCGCCACAAAGCGACCGTCTTGGTAGACAGCATAGGTCTGCCGATTTGCGAGCATGAATGCGAGCGCTAAAACCGGCATCACGCCGATCTTCATGCCAAAGGGCACGCCCCCCCGCCAGACCTCATAGACTTCCGCCAGCGACTGCTCCTTTTTCGAGTGCACGACCTTCCAGGCTGGCTTCAGGGAAGCACCGGTCATGGTCCTATCTGGGTCAGCAAAACCGTAGCCCGACTTGGATTTTCGGTGCAGACCATTCGGGGGGGCCAGGGTTGTGAGGTAGAGACCGAATGCAGCGGGAAACCCTTCGAAGCCAAGGTTTTTCTGATCCGGGCTTTTCACCATGGCATGACAAAGGGCTCGAAGAGCGGCCGCAGCACTCGAGGAAGGTCTGTCCTTTTGCAGCAGCTCGCTGTGAATGATTGGTGTCGAATGATAGGCAGTGTCAGCCAAGCGCGATGCCGCAGCGGACAGCGAGGGCACCATCTCGGAGTCGTTTGTCCCCCCAGGATTTGCCATTGGCTCGACAGCATCAGGCGCTGGAGTTCGACGTTCGAGCGATTGCGCAGCAATGCCTCACGCGCACGGATTCCCCCCCGTCGCGCGATCCTATCTCCAGCTATCTGCGGTACTTGCTTTTGAACTTGAGCCAACGCCGCCAGGTCGCCTGCATCTTCGATCAAGCGCTTTCCATCTCCGACCAAAGAGACAGCACTCACGACCCCCCCCATACGCCTTAGGATCCGAACAATCTCATCCATCATCGCTTCGATGTCTGGTGAGCGCGCGTCTTGGGGGGGCGCGATAGCCATCACCATGACACCGCTCGCGGCCGACGCCTTGCGACCTACAGTGCGCTTGAACTCATTTGGATCGAATTGCTCCCCCCCCAGGCACTCTACGTGCAGCGCAAAGGTTCGCAGTACCCCCCCGCAATCGAAGTAATGTCGCTTGGCGACAATGTGGTCGAAGCCGGCTTTTGCGGCAACTTGGGAAAGATCTGAGGAGGTGGTCCGACCGCCAAATCTCTCAAGAGCCGCATCGAGGTCAAAATCGCTGCCGGAGAACAGCGCATACCCACCCACGCGCTTCTGGCGAAGCAAAACTCCCCCCCAGTCACATAGCTCATCGAGAGCACCCTTGATATCAGAGACGCTGCTCCCCCCCGGAACTGCGATCAAAAGAGCGTCTTGGTCGACGGCCAATCCTGTTCCGTTCTTGAAGATCTCAATAAGCGCGGCCGATTTCGCCAGAGTCACGTGCAGGTCGGCTCCGAGCACGTTCGCTTTCTCGATTGCCTCTAACGCCAGCGTCATTTGCGACCCCCCCAACGGACCAGCGGCAAGCGCAAGACCAAAGTTCGTCTGAAGGTAGTCCCAGAGACGATCGGGGGGGCCGAAGGTTTCACCTGAGCCTGCCGAGGTCGACTTCAAGAATTCGCGAAACCCCCCCCAGGTTCTTCGGACGCCAGGAAACCGAAGATGCTACGCTCGTTCTGACCAAAACTTCGGCGTGTGATACCGCCAAGCAGCAAGGCGCAGATCGGTTTAGAGGCCAGGTCTGCGCAAGTGCCTCGGTCAGCTCCGCTTCGTCCGTCGGTCGATTTGAAGCGACAAATTTAGCTAAGCTCCTAGCCTGCACTTCCGCTGTGCCAGGGGGGGAATCTTCCGTATCAATTGCCCGCCCGAGCAACCTGACAGTCTCATCACTTGCGGAAAGGAAGGATAAGTCCTGAAACCGCCCTTGGATCTTGGCCCATTCGAGACGGGCGCTCGAAGCGAGCTTGTCCGCATACGCCTCAAAAGCCTGATGCAAGATTCCGATCACAACGAAACGACCCTCGCTTCTGGCACTTATCTCAGCCAACTCCTGCAGGAGGTGCGCATCGTGGTCTTTATCGGCCGCGGCTTCGAGGAACTTTCCCAGCTCATCCAGCACCAGAACAATTGGTCCCTGACGGGCGTGCTCAGAGATGTCTTGCACGAGTTGGCCATCGCTCTTGGTCGCGCGTTCCTTTTTTGCGCGGGACCACTTGTATCGCTCTGCGATTTTCTCGGCGACGGCCTGTCTCAGGCTAACACGGCTTCCGGTCACTGGAATAACAGTCCAATCGCCCAAGTTGGGATCGAAGGCCTTCGCAATGGCCTTAGACAGTTTCGGCCCGGCTATCTTCCGTGCGAGAGCCTTTCCTTCCTTAGAACCGGCAACAAGGTTACCCAAAAGCAGCGCAGTACTCGACTTGCCGCCGCCGTAGGGTCCAGTCCAGGTAAAAGCACTTTGTGCTCCCTCCGATAGCGATGCAGCCATCGCGAGGAGCGATTTTTCGGTACTCGCCTGGAGAACATAACCTTGAAGAGGCGGCGTGCCGGTAAGGTCCATGTCGATCCGCGCGCTTCGCACGAACCGGCCGTTTAGTCTGACTTTGTCTGAGAGCGTCTCAGGCGCCATGTCATGCAGCCTTTCCGTGGCGCGCGATCTCGCCAAATGCGCTTTGCAGCAGCGCGTCCGGGTCAGGACGCCGATTGCGCTGGACCTGTCGCAGGCCAGCCGTATCGGTCCAGACGAAGGCACCACCAGTGATTTCGTCGATCCGCATAAGCCGCTCGATGACGCTGTCTTCGTCCATCTTGAACACACGGCCGGGACTGCCGGCGTCGTGGCAGATCAATTCCGCGGCGAGCGTCGCGCGGTTGTCGTGCGCCCGAGTCCAGTAGGCATCCAATGCGTAGGCGAAAAGGGCGTCGTGAAGGTTTGGCTTTGGGCCAACCGAGAATTCGTACCATCCGCTCGAGCCAGTTTCCTGGATCAATGCCAGTTCAGCCAGCAAAGGTTCCGCCGCGTCGTCCATCGCCCCCCCGCTAGGTCGGCTGCAGTAGCTCCGCAGAAAGACCGTGACGTCGTTCTGGATAGTCTTGTGAGCACCACGCCATCCCTTTTGCTCGATCAGCTTCTCAACGGCATCCACTAAATCTGTCGATCGAAACTCGTGCCCGAATAACCCGTTGAAACAATAGTAGAAAGTTGTGGTGTACTCCGGCACCGATGCAAGCTTCCAATGGATGAGCCACAGTGAAGTCGGATGCTCCAGAAAAGGGTCAAATCCGTTCTCGCCGAAGAGCAGGTCACCCAAATTGTCAGGCTTTAGCTCCTTGCCGTCGAGTTGGATAACTTCCGTGCTTGCGCCCAAAATCGCATCGAAACAGCCATGTTTCGACCAACGCCGAACCGGGAGATGGCTTCGTCGTCCTTGAATACCGTCAGTGGGGGGGCGCCGCCCCCGAACCGCGTCATATGCCTTGCGCAGCCAAAGGATGCGCAGCGGGAATGTTTCGTGCCCGGCGAATTGCGGTTTGCCGGACCAATTGTCAAATACATCGGCCATACACCAATGCTACTGGTGAAGCTCACCAGTAGCAAGGAGGACTTTCTCAACTGCGCCGGCCATGATCGCCGTCGCCGCGCCAATATCGTCTTCAGAAAGCCACCACCCGACACCTAAGCGCAGGAAGCGTTTCTGCTCGTCATGAGTGAGATGTAGCGCGGAAAGAACCGGCGAAGGCTGCAACGAACCGGAATGGCAAGCAGACGCGTTCGAAAGACATACCTTGGTGTTCAGACTGTCGATCAGATCTGAGCTCGTCGTCGTGTCGATAATGAATGCGGCAGCTCCGGGAACCGTCGGACTTGATGGGAAAAGCCGTTCCACCCGCAATCCGTTGCCAGAGAGTTGCTTCTCGAACATGGATATCAGACCCCCCCTGCTGTGGACAGACTCTCGCGCCATGTTCTGAGCCGATATCTCGGCTGCACGGCCCATCGCTGCGACCAACGCAGCAGGTTGCGTTCCGCTCAGATGTTCTTCCAAGGGTCTTGCGGATGTCAGCTCGGATGGCTTTGCGGCGTTGGCGGCAACGAACAACGCACCGACCCCCCCCTGTGGCCCCCCCCGAATTTGTGGGACGACAGGCTGAGGTAGTCGGCGCCGAGATCGAATACGTCGATGGGATACTTGCCCGCTGCCTGTGCAGCATCGATATGCATGAGCGCACCGACTGCATGCGCCATTTCACTTATCTTCTCAATTGGTTGGATCACACCTGTCAAATTACTAGCAAGCATCGTGCTGACAAGCAGTGTCGTCTCGTTTAACAGAGCCTCCAGACTTTCAAGGCAAATCGAACCACCTGCTCCGACGGGGGGGCACACCAAGACCTCGAAGCCCAACTCGCGCAGTGCTTCCGCAGGACGTCGAACCGCGTCGTGTTCCAGCGCGGACAGTACGATTTTGTTTCTACTTGGACCCTGACCCGCAAGGGTGCGGGCAGCCCCCCCTATGATCGCGAGCGCATTTGCCTCCGTAGCGCCGGAGGTTATGAAGATCTCGTTCGGCGCAGCGCCGATGAGGGCGGCGACCGCCCTTCTACCTTCTTCGTAAAGACTGTTGGCCCGCCAGCCGGCAACGTGATTGGAGTTCGCATTTCCGGGTTGGGCCAGTGCTTCTATCAGAGCGTCTTTGGCTTCCGGACGCATTGGCCAGCTCGCCAGGCCATCAAGGTAATACATGCTGTCTGCTTCACTCCCAAAAACCGCCGGATATCCTCAACACAGAAAGCATAGTGAGCCACATTCAGCCCATTCCGTGCAGAAATATTTTTTTGCACCATGATACTGGTATCTGAAAGTGTTGCCATACAGTTCTCGTTGCGTCTTTTCTACCTTCGTATTTTCAAGAAATCATTCTCCCAAAGACACACCAACCACCTCAAAGCCTTTCTCTCAAATTCGACTCCAGCTCGCCCAACCGATCCACGGCGGTCCTTAGCTGATCGTCTCCCTCCTCCTTTGTCGGATCATCAGAACGCACCTGGCCCTCAAAATCCATCTCCATCTGGCGCTGTTCCTCGGCGACAACAGTTTGAACGACGGGCGCGGTCTTCCGTGGATTGGGTTCAGTTTGCCCGGACGGTTGATCGCCAACACCTTCGCGCAGGCCCTCAACATCGGCCTCGGGTCTACTTGACCCGTCCGGTGGCGGAGTCATCGGCATGGCGCGCATACTCAGCGGCAGCGTGCCCTGCGGCCCCCCCCTCCCCCCCCTGGCTCCGGAAACGGCAGTTCTCCCGACTGCGCCGCATGGATCGTCTTGAACAAGCGGTCGTCGAAATACTGAATCCGTTTAGCCCGGACAGGCATTTGCGCATCGATCACCATGACGATCTCATCGAGTGGCAGGCGGCGCGCCTCATCTTCTGGGAGCAGAGAGCTCTCTTCGGTCCGTGTGGATTGGCTGCGCCCCCCCTCGAAGGGGGGGTTCTTGCCGATGGATTGCGAGCGTGTGACGACAGTCTTCGTAGTCTTGCCGACCGCCTTACTCAGCTCCTCGACGGTCTTTTCATCGGAGGGCGTCAAGTACAGCTTTACGCCCGCGTTGCCCTGCAGCGCGCGGCGGGTGTTCTCGCCATAAATTTCATCGAGGGCGGGGGGGATGGTCTGGGTGACCACGGCCAGGTGCCCACGATAGGTGCGCAGGGTCTCGATGCTTTCGACCACGATTGGCATTTTGCCTAAGCGATTGAACTCGTCGAGCATGATCATCACCGGCCAGGGCTCATCCGGTCCGGGGGGGTCTTTCTCCTGCATGGCGGAGAGGAGATCGGAGAAGAACAACCGGATTAGCGGCGCGAGGGGGGGTTTGACCATCAGCGGCTGGACTACAAGATAGACCGAGAAGGGTTTCTTTCGGATCGTCCGGAAATCAAAATCCGACACCGCCGTCGCCTCATCGATGGCCGGGTTTTGCCATTGATCCAGCCCCCCCGAGGTCATCAGGAGCGAGACGTAGGAGGTCAGCGTGTCGTTGTTGGTCGAAGCGAGCCGCGTGAAGATCAGCTTTGCTGCCCTGTTCTCCACCTCGTGGCCGCGCGCGAAATACTCCTTCTGCTTATTCCCGCCCGAGGCCGCGATGCGGTAGATCTCGCCTAAGGTCGGCGTTTGCGCTGGAAGGCCAACAGGCCTGCCGCCACGAAGAGATCGATCCCGCCTTTCAGAAGCCCTTGCACCCGGTCGTTGTCGCTCTGCAGAAAGAGCGTCGCGAGGAGCTGCAATTCCATCTGCTGGCGCGCGGGATCTTTCAGCTCGAAGATACGCAGAAGCGGGTTGTAGCGGTGCGTGCGCTTGCGCTCCCAATCGGTGGGGGGGGCAAAGCGATAGACCTTGTCGCCCTGGGCCGCGCGGTGACGGGCCGTGGCCTCGAAACACTCGCCCTTCACATCGAGCGTCACGGCAGAGCCTTGCCAGGTCAGCAGGTTAGGAATGACGAAGCCCGTGGTCTTGCCGCGGCCCGTGGGGGGGGCCACGATCAGCGCATGCGGGAAGACTTGCGAGCAGATGTACTTCGCGCGGGATTTTGGCGAGCCAAGTTTGCCGAGAATGAACCCGGTCCCGGCGCCCCCCGAAGAAGCCATTGGCCTTCATCTCGCGCGCGCTCTGCCAGTGGGTCTTGCCAAAGCGTGTCAGGGCCGATCCCGAAAGGGCGAGGCTCAGCATCATGCCGGCGGCGGCAAAGCTGCCAATGATCAGGTGGATGAGTTGCGCGTCCTCGGGGGGGCGGCGGTCCAGGATCGCCAGATAGTTCTGCGCGATATAGGCAAAGTCGATCTCGGCCCCCCCAAACCCGAGATCCTGGTAGGTCAGCACCGCCGAGGCGATGGTATAGCCCATGGCCCCCCCTGTCACCAGCGTCACGAGCAGGACGCCCGTGGCGATCCGCGCTTTTCCCATGGCGGCGCTCAATGGACCTGACCCCCCCGCTCAGTCTCGCCATCAACTTCTGTCGCGCGGTGCTTTTCGTATTCGGCGTCGGCGAGTTCATCGACCACCTGGCGCAAGGCCTCCGTGTTGGCCGTCGCTGCATCCGATTGCAGGTAGACCTTGGCGACATAGAGCCGGTCGAGACGGTCCTCGAGAACCTTGTCCAGCGCATCAGCATCGCCGGATGTGAGCCGCTCCAATCGTCTGTCATCCAGCACCCGCGCGATCTCCTCGCGGAAAGCGTCCCGCTCCACCTCGGTCTCGAAGGGCGCGGACAACTCCCCCCCCGCCCGCTCATGATACAGGACACGCGCGATCTCGTCAGCGAGGCGGCCCCCCCTATGGTCAGTCCGCAGCGCAGTTTCATCGCGGGTTGCGAGGATATCGTCACGCGTGCCAACCCCCCCAAGCCCGTCGCGCAGCTCGGTTTCACGGCGGACCTGATTGATGGCGTCCGTGTCCCGTATCTCGACGACGGCGGCATAGGTCGCGCCGAGCCCACGGGTGAGGTGGGAGGGCATGTCAGGATAGCGCGCGCGCAAGTCATCCGCGACTGCGTCTCCAACAGGGGGGTGCGGGCATCGCGCCCCCCCGCCATGATCCGGTCGACCTCGCGGGTGATCTCGCTGGCGCGGGCCACATCGGTGACGGTCTCCCTGTAGGGCTCAGACCGGTCGATCACATCGTCCGGACGGGCCAGCAGCTCCGGGTGTTCCTCGAGATACGCGCGCTGCTCGGCCTCGATCCGGCGCTCCGCCCGTGAGACAACCTCCCAGTCCCGGTCCTCGATCTGCTGCGCTGTCAGACCGTCAGCGCGCATTTCCTGACGGATTGTCCCTTCCATCGCCCGGACCGCGCCCTCATGATAATGGAACCGCTCGCTGACCGGTTCCGCGTCCACGACGCCATCCCGCCGCAGCACGTTTTCCCGTTCCAGAAGCGTGCCAAGCTCGACATGCACATCGTTGAGAATGTCGCGCGCCTGTTCCAGATCGGCGCGGCGTTCGAGGTTCAGATCGCGCGCCTCGGCCACCTTGGAGAGATCATCGGCGATCCATTGATGCTCGAGAGCCGCACTGGAGGCCCCCCCGGTCTCGATCCGCGCCACCACTTCCGGTGTGCTGATCCCGGTGCCGCGCAGGGCCGCATCGATCCGTGAGCGCAGGCGCGGCTCGGTGAGGCGCTCAAGCTGGTTAGTGTCGATGTTCGCCTCTGAGTAGACCCCCCCGCCCTCCGACGGCACCTCTGATAGCGTGGATGATCGCAAACCGAGAGGCTGCATGTGCTGGACCTGCGTCTGGATCTCGATGAGGCGTTTTTCCAGCACCGGGCGTTCCGCGTCGGACTTCTCGGCGATCATGCCCTGCACCCGCGCAAGCTTTTCCGCATAGAGGCTTCTCAGATCCTCGAAGCTTTGATCCTCGGCCATATACACATCTCCTGTTCGGTCCACCTGCCCGCCGCGCGCAAGCACCTCGCCCGCGCGGAAGAGTGCTGCGGCAATATCCTCGCGGGCTTCTCGCGAAGCTTCGGTGGCGAGCGAGTGGTAGACAGTTCTGGTGTTGGCGATCTCCGCCAGCGTCCGCGTCAGGTCCGTGCCCACACGTTCCCGCTCGCGGGGGGCGCGCGCCCCCCTCTTCTTTCGCCGCATAGACCTCGCGGGTGCGGGCTGGGTAATGCACAACCCCCCCGCGGTCCACACGGCGCGTGGCTTCGAGACGCACGCCGTACTTCTCCGCCTCCTCGACCATGGCCAGGCGGAAATCGTCATAGTTGAAGCGGTGGTTGCGCCCCCCCAGAAAGAAGAACTCGCCTTCCTGCGAGCGGCGGTTTAGCAGCAGATGCGCATGGGGGGGGTGATCGCGGTCCTCATGCACGGCGATGATGTAGTCGAAATGCCCATCATCGGTCTGGAAGAACCGCTCGGCCACGTCCGTCGCGATGTCGCGCACATCCTCGCCGCGGGTGCCGATGGGGGGGAAGGACATCAGCATATGGGTGGTCTGTCCGAGCTTGGGTTTGAAGCCCGCATCCCACCGCTTGGCAAAGCGCTCGGTGAGGTCCTTGATGTCACCCGCTTCGAGCTTCGCCTTGCCATCCAGAAACCCGCTCGAGTCGACGATATGGGTGGACTTGGTCGTGAGGTAATCGAGCTGGTTTGCGAGCTGCGATTTGTTGTGCGTACCCCCCCCGCCCCCCCGGATCGCCTTGAAGACCGCCGGCCGATGCCCTGCAGCCGCGCGCACAAGCTGGCTCTGTTTGGCGACATGAAGCCCCCCCTGCATCGAGCTCGGATGCGGCTCCAGCCATTCCGGAATACCTCTCCGGTGACCGCATCGACTGCATCATTCAGCCGCATGCGCAAACTCCCTCAAGGCGGCCGTGGCAGAAAGCTGCATCGCATCCCGACGGCGACGCAGGAGCATGTCAATCTCGTCAGCGGAATCGAGAATGAACCGGGCCAGCCCGCGCATCTGCGCGAGGCGCAATTCGGAGAACTCGGACCCCCCCGCCCCCCCGCCGCCGTCCCCCCCCTGCCCCCCCATCCGGTTAGCCAACGTCATCTGTTTGGCGATCTGTACAACGCCATTGCCAACCTCGTGAAGGGAGGCGCGGTAGCGCACCATCTCCGCCGCCATCTGCGCGTCCGGAACGAAGGTCCCACCCGCCATCTGGATGAGCCTTCTCAGCCCCCCCTCCGAGCGCGTCTCGATCCCCCCCGCAGAGGTCAGCACATCATCAAAGGCTGCCAACTCCTCAGACGTCACTTTCACGCTCACGGCGGCGACCGGCACCGCCGCATCCCGCCGGCGTTCTTCATCGGCCTTTAGCGTGTATTGGATCGCCCGCGGCGTCACGCCAAACCGCTCCGACAGCACAGACGTCGAAACTCCCTCGGCGGCCTCACGCAGGATCTCTGCTTTTTCAGCATCTGTCAGTCTCTTGGCCCGGGACATGCGAAGAAAGACCCCCCCCTATTTCCTGCCACCTTCATTCAAGGTCACGCTCATCTTACGATACTATACATAACCGTCAATACTATACTTGTGTAGATTCACCAGAAGTGACCTTGAATTCCGCTTCTCGCCGAGCGCTGAAAGCGCGAGCCGCGACCCAGAGGGTCGCCAAGCCATCCCTCCCAACCACCCACTGACCTTTTCCAATCCAGGGCCCACCCGAGGTCTGTCCGAACACCCATCGGTGTTCGGACAGAAACGAGGGGGGCGGCACAAACTCACACCGGCGGGGGGGCGGACAGACAGGGTCAAGGGAGGCCAGATTTGGCTTGACCCAAATCTCTGCCGGAAAAACCGGCAGGCACCGCCTGACTGTTTTTCCGGATGGCCCCCCCTTGAGGCTGGCTGTCTGCCCTGGCACGAACCATCGTTAGAGCACCCATCTGAACCGCTTGCGGTTCTGACCACCGGGAGCTGTGACCTCGGCCAACGGCCGAAGGTCTCGCTCGCGTGGAGCGCTCCCTGGAACAGGGAAAGGGCCGCCTCATGGCGGCCCAATCCTCGGGGGGGAGGGTTTCAGTCCTGCGGTTCTTTGGAACTCGGCGGGAACATCACCAGTTCCTGGACCGCGACCGGGAAGTCGAGCTTGAGGCTGAAGAACTCCGATCCGTCTCCGTTGCGGGTGTTGCGGAACATGGCCCCCCCGACGCGTTGGAAGCGGGTGCGATCCTGGCCTTCGCTGTCGGTGTACTTGACGGGAACGGTGGCGACGTAGTGGTTGGTCATTTGGGTATCTCCTTTTTGCGATGGGGGGGATCTACCAGCACGGGGGGGGACAAGGGCCGGTCGCAAGCGCAAATGCGGAGGGTCCGCGCGCCTGCGCGTGGAAACCGTATTTGCGCTTGCCGGAGCGAAGCGGAGGGGGGGACGGACGGCCCGACCCCCCCGTGCGATCCACATCAATGAGCAAAAAGGA
>JDSH01000012.1_pt1 | contig 103244 bp, 143 predicted proteins | sample 199451 | NCBI WGS metagenome assembly JDSH01 (sample SAMN02584198, study PRJNA231836) | bioreactor metagenome | isolation source: continuous culture bioreactor electron acceptor NO2- transfer2 day 38 after... | place: Germany: Bremen | reverse complement strand
TGACCAAACTGACCGTTACCCATCTGTTCCAGACCCTGCCCCCCCAGGTCCGCCTTTCGGAGTTGCGGGCCGGTCTGCGTAGCGATTGGCAATTGACCAGCGACACGCAGGGTTTGCTGCTGCAGACTGCGGCCCAGGACAGCCCGCTGGGCGGCGAAGCCTTTACCGGCACGCTCCCGGCCAAAGTCACGCCCGCCCAACGCGCAGCACTTCTGGGCATTGTCAGCCGTCATGGCGCACATATAACGGTCGAAGTGACCGGGCCGGACCGCCAGGACGCCACCCGCCGTCAAGCCCTCAGACTGGCGCTTAAGGCCAGTCAGGCGCTCGCCAATCGCCATCGCCCGCTTGCCCTCCTCTGGGGGGGGCCGACCAACTGCCTGCTGCCCCCCCCTGCGGCCCTGCGGGCATTGCCTGCCGACGAGGACCCTTTGGCGCTTTTCGTGACAGTGCTGGACGAAGTTACCGGTCCACGCCGCATGCCGTCCCTGAGGCTTGATGGTGCACGGATCTGGATCGGTCAGCACCTGCATGCCCGCCTGGGCACACTGCCACGCGACGTGGTACAAAGCGCCGCGCTGGCCTTCCTGACCGCGGCGCGCCAATACCCGGACCTCGTGCGGGCCCAAAGCTTTCGCCATGCGGGCCAAACCTATCGCATCGCCCATGCGCCCGAAGTTGGCCGGATCGACCTGATCCCCCCCGCCGCAAACACCGCTGCGGGCCTTCCTCCCCCCCTACCCCCCCGTGCGGATCTGGACCCAACCGGCCCGACAGCCGCCTGACGACAAGGATCACGCGGTCAAAGCGTCCAGCATTTCGTGATCCGTGGGATCCAGTTTGGCCCAGGGCAGCACATAGGTGTGGATTGAAAATACTACTGCCCGCGTGTCGGGCAGACGCAACAAGGATTGCCGTTCCACCCGCATCCAGCGCTCCCCCCCCAACCCTCAAAGGCCGCTTCTCATCTTCACGGCGCGGCTGGTGCAGCTCCGGATCATGATAGGTCAGGAAGTTTGCCCGCCACATCGGCCGATCCGGATGGATCCCATCGAACAGCCGTTGCACCCGCTTGGCAATGTCGCCCGCATATTCCGGGACCGGCGTATGGATCAGGGTCAAGGGCTTGAGGTACTTTTCCTCCAGCATCCAACTGGCCGGAAAGGCCAGCAGCGCCGCGGTCATTACATGCTCGTCATGGTCGTCGGCCCGTTCCAAAAGCATCAGGTCTTCCTGAACCAGGGCCGAGCAGGTCTTTAGTGGAGACGAGCGATCCAGATGAACCAGGCGCCCGTCCGGACATTTTACCTTGTCATCCCCCCCGACGAAGAACCCGGGCAGAGCGACCAGTTCGAATAGGATACGTTCCAACAGCTCATCGGCGGCCGGGCGCGCGCAATCTTCCATGCGCAGCACCTTGTCCCCCCCCTGTTCAGCCACGACTTGCGCCTTATAGGCCATCTGTGCCGCATAGGCGTCATCAACCATCAACCATTCGCCCGGCATCACCGGGCTGATCCCCCCCGGCAAACCGCGCGTACGTTCCTCGCGCCAGGGCTTGACCGGCAGTGCATTTTGACAAATTTCGACCATTTCGCTTGCTGTCCCCCCCCGCTGGCCCGAAGCGACATTGGTCTGACGCAAACGGGAAAGCAAGCCCCCCCGGACCATACCCTAGCGTCAATGGGACACAGGGCAAACACCAAGGACGCCAGCCATGGATCAGCATTACCGCGACATTCGCAAGATCGACCCGACCCGAGGCGACCATTTGGGCGACGGCACGCCCAACGACAATGATCGGATCGAGATCGGCCCGACGCAATTGGCCTTTCGCGAATGGGAGGCGGCGGGTCTGGAACTTCCCAACCTCGAACGCATGCGCCAACACCGCTGGAAACGCCTGACCCAACACATTGTCGACCGGGGGGGCTATGGCGGGCTTCTGATGTTCGATCCGCTGAACATCCGCTACGCCACGGATTCCACCAACATGCAGCTGTGGAACACCCACAACCCGTTCCGCGCGGTGCTGCTGTGTGCCGATGGCTATATGGTGATCTGGGACTACAAGAACTCGCCCTTCCTCAGCACCTTCAACCCCCCCTTGGTACGAGAGCAGCGTTCAGGTGCCGACCTGTTCTATTTCGACCGGGGGGGCGACAAGATCGACGTGGCAGCCGATGTTTTTTCGAATGAGGTGCGCCTGTTGATCGAGGAACACGCAGGCGGCAACAAGCGGCTGGCCGTGGACAAGATCATGCTGCACGGGCTGCGCGCGCTGGAAGCGCAGGGGGGGTTCGAAATCATGGAAGGCGAAGAGGTCACCGAGAAAGCCCGCGCCGTGAAGGGGGGGCCGGATGAGATCCTGGCGATGCGCTGCGCCTCCCACGCCTGCGAACAGTCGGTGGCCGAGATGGAGCGTTTTACCCGCGAGATGGTGCCGCGCGGCCAGACATCAGAAGATGACATCTGGGCGGTATTGCATGCCGAGAACATCAAACGCGGCGGCGAATGGATTGAAACCCGGCTTCTGACCTCGGGCCAGCGTACCAATCCCTGGTTTCAGGAATGCGGGCCGCGCATCGTGCAGAACAACGAAATCGTCGCCTTCGACACCGACCTGATCGGCAGTTACGGCATCTGCGTGGATATTTCCCGCACCTGGTGGGTGGGGGGGGATGAAAAGCCCACCAACTCAATGATCTATGCCATGCAACATGCCCACGAACACATCATGACCAACATGGAAATGCTGAAACCTGGCGTGACCATCCCCCCCGAACTGGTGGCGAACAGTCATCGGCTGGACGACAAGTTCTGGAACCAGAAATATGGCTGCCTGATGCATGGGGGGGTAGGCCTATGTGACGAATGGCCCCCCCTGGTGGCCTATCCGGACAAACACGTGGACGGCGCTTACGAATATGCGTTGGAGCCCGGCATGGTTCTGTGTGTCGAGGCCCTGGTGGGCGAGGAAGGCGGCGCTTTCTCGATCAAGCTCGAAGATCAGGTGCTGGTGACCGAAGACGGGTTCGAGAACCTGACAACCTATCCGTTTGACCCGGTGCTCATGGGTCAGGCCTAATCCCACCCCCCCCTCGGGGGGGTCACCTCCTTTCACAGGGGGGGCGTGACACGGGCGGTCGCGCCCTTGTCTCGCCCTGCTTGTGTCCCCCCCACCCTCGGACCAAGTGAAAGGACCACGTATGAAAACCGAAAAATTTACCTTCCCCCCCGGCCACGATGGCGCGGATTTGGCCGCCCGGCTGGATCTGCCGGACGGGCCGCATCTGGCCACCGCGCTGTTTGCTCATTGTTTTACCTGTGGCAAGGATATCCTGGCCGCACGCCGCATTGCGGCCCGCCTGACCGCCGCCGGGATCGCCGTGCTGCGCTTTGATTTCACCGGGTTGGGGGGGCATTCGGGCGGTGAGTTCGAAAATACCTCGTTCACCTCCAATGTGACCGACCTGACCCGCGCCACGCTGGCGCTGACGGCGCGCGGCATGAAGCCGAGCCTGTTGATCGGCCACAGCCTGGGCGGGGGCCGCCGTGTTGAAAGCCGCGCCGCAGATCGGGGGGCCGAGGCGGTGGTCACCATCGGCGCACCCGCCGCCCCCCCCGACCATGTGGCCCATAACTTCGGCGACAAGGTTGACCAGATCGCCCGTGACGGCGTGGCCGAGGTCAATCTTGGCGGACGCCCCCCCCTGCGCATTGGCAAGGGGGGGTTTCTGGACGATATTGCCGAAACCAGCCTGCAACCGGCCATTCGCCGCTTGGGCGCGGCCCTGCTGGTGCTGCACGCACCGCGCGACGCCATCGTCGGGATCGAAAACGCGCAGGAGATCTTCGTTACCGCCAAACATCCCAAAAGCTTCGTCACCCTGGACGATGCCGACCACCTGCTGTCGCGGGGGGGCGAAGATGCGGAATACGCCGCCGATGTGATCGCGGCCTGGGCACAGCGGTATCTGACGCTGACACCGCCCGCCCCCCCGCCGATTGGTGCCCCCCTGAGGGGGGGGTTGTGCGCGTGGTTGAAGCAGACCCGGACGGGTTTTTGCAGGACGTGACCTCAGGCCCATCACACCACGCGCTGGCCGATGAGCCGCTGGCCTATGGCGGCACCAACAAGGGCATGTCGCCTTACGGGTTCCTGGCCTCGGGGGGGTTGGGGGGGGCTTGCACCTCGATGACGATCCGCATGTATGCCCGTCGCAAAGCCTGGCCGCTGGAAGGCGTGCGGGTGGATGTTACCCATGACAAGGTGCACGCCCAGGACGCGGGCACGGGCACAACCGCAAAGATCGACACGTTCCGGCGCGAGATCCACCTCGAAGGGCCTTTGGACACAGATCAACGGGCCAAGCTGCTGGAAATCGCCGACAAATGCCCGGTGCACAAGACCCTGGAAGCCTCCAGCAGGATCGAAACGACCTTGGCGTAAGTCCACAGGCCTCCAAAAACCGACCCGTTTTCGCCGAAGAAATCGGGTCGGCTCTTGACCTTGCACGCAGGCCTGTCAAAAACCCCCCCAGCATGAGCACTGGACGTTTGACGATTGATCTTGATGCCATCGCCGCCAACTGGCGCGCGCTGGACGGTATGAGTGGCGAGACGGTCCAGACCGCCGCCGTGGTGAAAGCCGATGCCTATGGGCTGGGTGTGGCCAAGGTCGGCCGGGCCCTGGCCGCTGCGGGCGCACGACGTTTCTTCGTGGCCGTCGCCGAGGAAGGTGCCGCCCTGCGCGAAGCTCTTGGCCCGGGGGGGCCGGAAATCAGCCTCTTTGCCGGCCACATGTCCGGCGATACGGACATGATCCATGACCTGAACCTGGTGCCCATGCTGAACTCCATGGATCAGGTCACCCGTCATTTCGAGGCGCTGCCGGGTCATCCGTTCGGCATTCAGCTCGACACCGGCATGAACCGTCTGGGCATGGAACCCGGCGAATGGGCGGCCATCGCCCCCCCCATTGCGCTCGCCCAGGGGGGGCCGACCCTGGTCATGAGCCACCTGGCCTGTGCCGATGAGCCCGATCATGCGATGAACGCGCAGCAACTTGCCGTGTTTCACGAGATGACCGACGGCATCGACGTGCCCCCCCGCTCCCTGTCCGCAACCGGGGGGGGCATTCTTCTGGGACCGGAGTACCACTTCGACCTGACCCGCCCCCCCGGCATCGGCCTGTACGGCGGCCTACCCTTCGAAGAGGCGCAGATGGTCGCGCTTCTGGACCTGCCGGTGGTTCAGGTCCGCGACATCGCCCCCCCCGGCGAAACCGTGGGCTATGGCAACAGTTGGGAAGCGGAACGCCCTGCCCGCATCGCCACCGTCTCGGGCGGCTATGCGGACGGGTTGCAACGCCATATCTCGAACCAGGCGGTGCTGTTTCATCAGGATGAGCCTGCCCGATCGTCGGACGTGTCTCGATGGACCTGATCTGTGTGGATGTCACCCACCTGAATGAAGTGCCCAAGCGCTCAGCATGCTCGGCCCGCATCAAAGCGTCGATGACCTGGCCGATGTGGCGGGCACCATCGGCTATGAGATCCTGACCCAACTGGGCGCGCGCTATGCCCGTCGCTACGCCCGAGGCCGCCAGTGATCCTGACCGCGCCTCTGGCCGCGCTGGGGGGGCGATGGGTCCTGGCCGCGTTCGCCTCGGTCGGGCGTATTACCCTGTTCACGCTGGACGCCCTGAGCCATATCCTGCGCCCGCCCTTCTACCCGCGTGAGTTCCTGAATGCGCTGATGAATGTCGCTGGTTTTCACTGCCCGTGGTCGGGCTGACCGCGATCTTTACCGGCGGCGCGCTGGCGCTTCAGATCTACGCCGGTGGCCAGCGGTTCAGTGCCGAAGCCGTGGTTCCGCAGATCGTCGCCATCGGCATGGTGCGCGAACTTGGCCCGGTGCTTGTCGGCCTGATGGTCGCCGCCCGCGTGACGTCAAGCATCGCCGCCGAGATCGCCACCATGAAGGTGACCGAGCAGATCGACGCCCTTGTCACCCTCTCGACCCACCCGATGAAATACCTCACCGCCCCCCCGCGCGTTCTGGCGGGGGGGCTGATCACCGTGCCCGTGCTGGTCGCCGTGGGCGATATCATCGGCATCTGGGGGGGTGGTTTTCTGGTCGGCACAGGGCAGTTGGGCTTTGCACCCGGCACCTATATCAAGAACACTTGGGATTTTCTTGAGACCGCCGACATCGTCTCGTCATTGGTCAAGGGCGCGGCCTTCGGCGGCATCGCAACCGTGATGGGCTGCTACCACGGCATGCAATCGGGGGGGCGCGGCGCACAGGGTGTCGGCCGGGCCACCAAGACCTCCGTCGCCGCCGCCGCCGTTCTGATCCTTGCCGCCAACTTCCTGCTCACCAACCTGTTCTTTACTCAATGATCGAACTTCGCGACGTTCATAAGCACTTCGGCCCCCCCAAACAGGTGCTGCAAGGGGGGGTCAACCTGACCATCCCCCCCAAGGGCGAAAGCATGGTGGTGATCGGCGGCTCCGGCACCGGGAAATCCGTGCTCTTGAAAAGCATCCTCGGCCTGATGACCCCCCCGGATGCGGGCACGATCCTCTTGGATGGTCAGGATGTGGCCCGCGCGGAACGCGATGCTTTCCTGGCGCGTTTCGGCATGCTTTTCCAAGGCGCGGCCCTGTTCGATAGCCTCCCGGTCTGGCAGAACGTCGCCTTTCGCCTGCTGCGCGGCTCACTTGCGCGCCCGAAGGACGAGGCGCGCGAGATCGCGATCGAGAAATTGCGCCGCGTGGGGGGGCTGAAACCGGATGTTGCCGACCTGCTGCCTGCCGAACTGTCGGGCGGCATGCAGAAACGCGTGGGTCTCGCCCGCGCCATCGCTGCCGAGCCCGAGATCATCTTTTTTGACGAGCCCACCACCGGGCTCGACCCGATCATGGCGGGCGTAATCAACGAATTGATCCGCGAAATCGTCGTTGAGATGGGCGCGACCGCCATGACCATTACCCATGACATGTCCTCCGTGCGCGCCATCGCCGACAAGGTGGCGATGCTGCACGAGGGGGGGGTGATCCAATGGACCGGCCCGGTCGCCGACATGGACGCCAGCCCCCCCGATCCTTACGTCGAGCAATTCATCCACGGCCGCGCCGAGGGGGGGCCGATTGAAGCTGTGCGATAGCCAACCGCTCACAATGCCCGCGCCGGGCGAGTTTTGTCGCAGCCTCTGCAACAGTCTCACAACCCGCACGTGCACTGGTTCCAAGAAACCGGATTATCGCAACCTTCCTTCTGGGGGGGTATGCTTCTCTTAGGCCGCCCACCCTTGAAAACAAGGGTTTTGCAAGGCGGTCGGTATGGGGGGGAAGATTGGTGACGAGTTGTTCAGCGGGCCCCCCCTTGGGCCAAGCCAAGTCATTGTGGAACTGAGTTGCTTGCAAGGGGGGGTGGATTATTACCCGCCCTGCACTCGCAACGACAGCCGGGGGGGACGCGCGAACAGCCATGCCCCCCCGGCTGTTGTTTTGTCCGGAGTTTTCCCCCCCGTCACGGATTTCTGGACAAACCCAGCCCGCCACCTACATCCATGAGCAGAGTTGCAATTGGAGGTTTCATGGGAGAGTTGGGAAGTGGGGGGGTGGTTTCATTCATCGCCGAGTTGGTGTTTGATGCCCTTCTATACCTTCCCCCCCAACGCATTGCCCGATGGTCGGACCGAAGCCACGGAAGACGGATTTTCCTGCGACTGACCGCCCTGGCACTTCTGATCTGGTGGAACACCCTTCCCCCCTTTGGGGGGGGCAACCCATCCCGCAGTCTTCTCGTTCCCCCCCGTTTCTGCCGCGGTGTTTCTTGCGTCCATCATAACCTTGCCCGCGATCTTGATCGGGGGGGATTACAAGCGAGGGAGTTGGGCCGCGTTTGGCCTTACCCTTTGTCTGATATTCCCGACTACCCTATCAGTTACTACCTATCTGTTTTCTTAGGACCCCCCCCATGCGTTACTTGAACCTCGCCCTGCTCATCGCCTTCCCGCTCTCCTGGTTCGCGCCCCCCTGATGCGCGCGGGGGGGTGGAACCTGCCGCTCTTTGGCCTCAAGGAGGTCAGCGTGGTCTCGGGCCTGCAGGCGCTGTGGGACACCGATGTGCTGCTGGCCCTTCTGGTCACTTTCTTCGCCATTTTCGCCCCCCCCTTCTGAAAGTGCTGGGCGTGGCGCTGATCCAGTTCGGCTGATGCGTCGCAAGGTGCTGCCGGTGCTCAACTGGCTGGGCAAGCTGGCGATGGCGGATGTCTTCCTGATCGCGCTTTACATCGTCATTATCAAGGGTGTCGGCATGGCCAAGATCGAGACCGCCTGGGGGGGCCTCTATTTCTTCACTGCCTGTATTCTCACGTCGCTTGTCATCAGCCATTTGACGGCAAAGCGCGGGTAAGGCACAAAGCCCAGATGGCAAAGAGCAATTCCTTCACCTGCAGCGCCTGTGGCGCCTCCCATTCGAAATGGTCCGGGCGCTGTGATGCCTGTGGCGAATGGAATTCCATCGTTGAAGAGGCACCGCTGTCTGCTGGCCCCCCCTCATCGAAATCCCTGGGCAACAAGCGCGGGTCCAAGCTGGCGCTGACGGACCTCGCGACCGAGGAAACTCCACCGCTGCGCACCATGGCCGGGGGGGTGGATGAGCTGGACCGGGTGCTGGGCGGCGGTCTGGTGCCATCGTCAGCGATCCTGGTGGGTGGCGATCCTGGCATCGGCAAATCGACACTGCTGCTGCAAGCCGCCGCGCAGTTTGCCCACAAAGGCTTGAAAACCTTCTATATCTCGGGCGAAGAAGCCACCGCCCAGGTACGCATGCGCGCGCAGCGGTTGGGGGGGTTGCAACAGGCCCCCCCAGTGCAGCTGGCCTGCGAGACCAACCTGCGTGACATCCTCACCACGCTGGAAGCCGAAACCCCCCCCGACTTGGTGATCATCGATTCGATCCAGACCATGTGGGCGGACAATGTGGATTCGGCCCCCCCCGGATCGGTCAGCCAGGTGCGCTCCGCCGCGCACGAGCTGACCACTTTCGCCAAGCGCAAGGGGGGGATCGCCGTGATCATGGTGGGGGGGCACGTGACCAAGGACGGCCAGATCGCGGGTCCCCCCCGCGTGGTCGAACACATGGTCGACACCGTGCTCTATTTCGAAGGCGAACGCGGCCACCAGTTCCGCATCCTGCGCGCCGTGAAAAACCGTTTTGGCCCGGCGGATGAGATCGGGGGGGTGTTCGAAATGACCGGACGGGGGGGGTTGTCCGAGGTCGCCAACCCCCCCTCGGCCCTGTTCCTGTCAGATCGCGAGGAACCGGCCCCCCCCGGATCGGTCGTCTTTGCCGGGATCGAGGGCACGCGACCCGTGCTGGTGGAACTGCAGGCCCTGGTCGCCCCCCCCTCCCCCCCCATTCACAGCCACGACGCTCGGTCCTGGGCTGGGACAGCGGGCGTCTGGCGATGATCCTGGCGGTGCTGGAAGCCCGCTGCGGCATTCCATTTGCCGGGCTCGATGTGTATCTGAACGTGGCCGGGGGGGGCATGAAGATCTCGGAACCCGCCGCAGACCTCGCGGTGGCCGCCGCCCTTCTGTCGGCTCGCGAGGATGCGGCCCTGCCCAAGGACACGGTGGTTTTCGGTGAAATCAGCCTCTCTGGGGGGGCCCTGCGGCCGGTGGGTCAGACGGAAAACCGCTTGAAAGAGGCGCAAAAACTTGGTTTTTCCTCTGCCATAGCGCCCGCGCGCAGCAAGATTGGGGGGGACAAGCCGGGCCTGAGCGTCCAAAAAAATGCCGGATTTGGCTGGTTTTGTCGGCGAGATTTTCGGGGGGGCTGGTTGAACCGGCCCGCAAACGGGGGGGAAGGCCCGAGAGGAAGATACATGGAAGCGTTCACGATCATCGACGGCGTCGTTGCCGGTGTCATCCTCGTCTCGGCCATCCTGGCCTATTCGCGCGGTTTCGTGCGCGAGGGCATGTCGATCGCCGGTTGGATCGTGGCAGCGATCCTGGCCTATATGTTCGCCCCCCCGGCCGCAGCCCCCCCGCTGGTCAAGGAAATCCCTGTGGTCAACGAGTTCTTTGCCGACAGCTGCGAGCTGACCCTGCTGGTGGCCTTTGCGGGCGTGCTGGCCCTGTCGCTGGTCGTTGTGTCACTGTTCACCCCCCCGCTGTTTTCCTCGGTGGTGCAACGCTCCGCCCTGGGCGGAATCGACCAGGGGGGGCTGGGCTTCCTCTTCGGCGTGCTGCGCGGCGTGCTGCTGGTGGCAATTGCCTGGTGATCTATGACCGCGTGGTGACCGCCGACACGATCGACATGGTCGACAACAGCCGCACCGCCAAGGTCTTTTCCCGCATGCAGGACAAGATCAACGACCAGATCCCCCCCGCCGATGCGCCGGGCTGGATTGTCGAGCGTTTCAACACGCTGGTCGCCACCTGCGAGGGCTGAGCGCCTGACAGGCCCTCTTGAACTCTCGGTGGAAATCCTGACAGCCCACTCCCGCATGAACCGCTGTCGGGCGGCGGCAACCTGCCCGGACGTCCCCCCCCACATTGTCACAAAGCATTCACATTCGCGAGGATGATTGGTGACAGCGGGGGGGGCGTGACCCTCTAAGAGGGGGGGGCATCCACGACCACGGATTCGGAGCCGCTGCCCATGCTGCCTGCCATGCCCCCCCCGCACACCCTTTCGACGATGACAAACTGAAAGAGGAGTGCGGCGTTTTCGGCGTGATCGGCTTGGCCGATGCGGCAAACTTCGTCGCCCTCGGATTGCACGCGCTGCAACATCGCGGCCAGGAGGCCGGCGGCATTGTCGTGCATGACCCGGAACTCGGGTTCAACTCCGCCCGCCGCTTTGGTTATGTGCGTGACAACTTCACCTCGGAAAGCCTGATGAAGACCCTGCCGGGGGGGCCGCTGGCCATCGGCCATGTGCGTTACTCCACTGCCGGATCGAAAGGTGCTGTCATCCGCGACGTGCAGCCCTTCTTTGGCGAGTTCTCGATGGGCGGCGCGGCGATTGCCCACAATGGCAACATCACCAATGCCGATGCCCTGCGCAAGGAGCTGATCGAGCGCGGCTCGATCTTCCAGAGCTCGTCGGACAGCGAATGTATCATCCACCTGATGGCGCGGTCGCTGCAACGCAAGATTTCAGAACGGCTGGAGGACGCCCTGCGTCGGGTCGAAGGCGCGTTCTCGGTCGTCGCCATGACCCGGACCAAGCTGATCGGCGTGCGCGACCCGCTGGGCGTGCGCCCACTGGTGCTGGGCCAATTGGGCGAGGGCTGGGTGTTGAGCTCGGAAACCTGCGCATTGGACATCATCGGCGCGAAATTCGTGCGGGAGATCGAACCGGGTGAAATGGTGGTGATTACCGACAAAGGGGGGGTGGAAAGCCGTCACCCCCCCTTCCGCCCGCAGCCCCCCCCGCGTTTCTGCATCTTCGAACACGTTTATTTCTCGCGTCCCGACTCGATCATCGGCGGGCGCTCGGTCTATGAAACCCGCCGTCAGATCGGCGTGGAGCTGGCCCGCGAAAACCCGGTCGAGGCCGACCTGGTTTGTCCGGTGCCCGACAGCGGTACCCCCCCCGCCGCGATCGGCTACAGCCAGGAAAGCGGCATTCCCTATGCGATGGGCATCATTCGCAACCAATACATGGGCCGTACCTTTATCGAGCCGACCGAACACATCCGCAACATGGGTGTGCGCCTGAAGCTGAACGTGAACCGTGCCCTGATCCAGGGCAAGCGGGTGATTCTGGTCGACGACTCGGTCGTGCGCGGGACGACGTCTCGCAAGATCAAGGACATGATCCTGGACGCGGGCGCCAAGGAGGTGCATTTCCGCATTGCCTCCCCCCCGCCCACCGCCTGGCCCTGTTTCTACGGCGTCGACACGCCCCCCCAGCGCGAAAAACTGCTGGCCGCCACCATGACCGAGGACGAGATGCGCGACCACCTGGCGGTGGACAGCCTCAAGTTCATCTCGCTCGATGGGCTCTACCGCGCGTGGGTGAAGCCCAGGGCCGCGACAGCGAATGCCCGCAGTATTGCGACGCCTGTTTCTCGGGCGAATACCCGGTCGCGCCCGCGGACATGCTGAACAAGGGTTTCAAGATGGCGGCGGCGGAGTGACTTCAACTTATCACGCCGAGGCCGGTGTTGACGCCTGCTTCTTCTTTGGGCTAGCGCTCCAGTCGCCCCCCCGTTAGTGTTCCGAGGCGAGGAGAAGCGTTGCGCAGTTCACGGCTGACCTTTGGAACTCGCCCCCCCTTTGGCGGTCTCAGTTTCAACTCGCGACGCCCGAGGTCCGTGATGCGATAGCCCAACTTCCCAGACCACTCGACAGTGCCAGCCACGATCAACCGCCAACCTTCGAGATCTGAGAGGGTCTTTTTTTCCGATATCGGGTGACAGTTTGTTGCGGCAAACATAGTTTTTCCTGCTGTCATTTCGAGAGTCCTCATAGTCACATTCTGCGCGAAGCTTCTCGAGCGCGTTGTAATGTCGCGTGGTAAGCACGTAGTCCATTTCCAACCCTTTGTTCGTCAAACTCTTGTGCCGATGCGGCGGACAGAAAGGACCGTAAACTCTCTGCCAACTGGCTGCAAACGGGCGGTCCCAAGCCGGGCGTGTGGATGCGAAAAACCTCACGGGGGGGCCCAGTTCTCTTTCTTAGACAAGCTCATACTGGGCGAGCCCCCCCCTCGCCGCCCCCCCTCGCGCCCCCCCGATTGCTTAATAAAACAAGACCCGGCGGGGGGGTTCTGCGCACCGAATGCTGCAATGCGGCAAGAGCCCGCCGACGCGCCACCTATTGCCCCCCCCGGCAGTCTTTCAATTCGCCCCCCCGCCCCCCCTCCCCCCCAGATGCCCGGTTCCAGTCACTGGAATGGAGCACCCGATGGGCACGACCGATACACCGCAGATCGTCAAGGACGAAGCCACGCAGAGCGCCGGGCTGACCCGGTCGCGCGCGATGCTGATCGGCACCGCTGGCACCGAAGGCCAGATGCGCGCCCTGGTGCGCATGGCCGGTGGGCGGGTACAGAGCCTGGAGGTCGGTGATCGGCTGGAAGGCGGCAAGATCCGGGCGATCGAGGTCGGGCGGCTGCTTTTGGCAAAGGGGGGACACAGGTCAAAGAAATGACACTGCCGGGCAGCTGACCGCTCCGGTGGCCGCCGACTACCAATTTACAATCGAGCATGCCGAAGGCAAACGGCCCCCCCTTCAGAGCCGATCCACCAATCCCAGCACCGCGTCGATATCCACTTCATAGGCATAGTTGTAGCGCCCGGTCAGCCTTCGCGGCAGCTGTGCCAGATGCGCGGGCAGCGACATTTCCTCTGTTTCAGGGGGGGCGTCAACAAGGTGGTGGGTCAATCCCAAGTTTGCGCAGGCGATTTCAATCCACGGCCCTTGACGGGTCCTGGACGCAGCTCGACCACCTGCGCACCGGGGGGGGCGAGAAACACCAGATTGGCCAGTGCCGCCCCCCCTGCCGGCCCGATCACCACGCGGGCCTGGGCCATCGCGGCAATCTGCGCGGCCACGGACAGGCGCTGCGGATGCAGGATACGCACGCCACGGGCCTGCAAGGCCCGCTCCAACGCTGGTTCATTATTTAAGATGCGCCCGGTATAGCCACGCCGTGAGAGATAAAACACCTCTTCCCCCCCCGGCCCGTCGGCACGTGGCAGACGTGCCGCGAGATCGCGCATCAACCCGTCATTGCGGTGCAAGTAGTGCTTCATGCTGCTCGCCCAGACCACCTCCTCGATCTCGACAGTCGGCGATCGAAACCCCCCCGGCCCCCCCGCCCGCAGTTCCGCAGCCTCCAGCAGGCCTTTCTGCCAGGATGAAAGGCGTGGCGTAAAGGCTGGAAAGACAACGATATTCCAGATTCCTCCAGGAAACACAGGCTGCTCATCGCGTCAAAGATATAGTGCCCGTAATTGGCCCGCGCGCCTGGGGGGGTGAGCCAGAGGCTTGCCCGTTTCAGCCGCAAGCGCGGACCGGACCGGTCGCGTTTTGCCTCCTGTCCCGCGATGCTGGCGGCCTGACTGCCATCCGCAAAGATCAGGCGTCCCGACCGGCTGTGCCAGGTCACATTGCGGGCCGCGAACAGCACAACCTGCCCGACCCGGCCTTGGGGGGGCGTCTCGCGCCGGGGGGGCTCCAACAGCGTGAAACTGTCCTGCGCAGGCATGCGCCCCCCCGCCGCCAGCTCTACGACAAGCTCGGGATGGCGTGTCATACGCGTGCGTTCATCGACGATCTGGCGGGACATGGCGGCGGTTCCTTTCGCGGGTCACAGGACCACCCCCCCCGGAAGGCGGGGGGGTCAAGCAAGGTTGCCAGCGCCGCGACACCTTCGCGCTTGACGCCCCCCCGGCGCTTCTGGCCCAAACCGCCCGCATGACCGATACCACCCGCAAACCCGCCCTCATCACTGGTGCCTCGCGTGGCCTGGGTGCCGCCCTGGCGCTGGCTTTGGCCCCCCCGACCCACCACATCATCGCCGTGGGCCGCACCACCGGCGCGCTGGAGGAGCTGGACGACAAGATCCAGGCAGCAGGCGGACAGGCAACCCTGGCCCCCCCGATGGACGTAACCGACAAGGGCGCAATGGCGCATCTGTGCCGGTCGGTCCATGACCGCTGGGGGGGCGGAGTGGATATCTGGGCGCATACGGCGATCTACGGCCCTGCGTTGATGCCAACGCCAGATCTGGACGACAAGGGCTGGACCCGCGCCTGGACCACCAATGTCGAAGCCACGCGCAACCTGATCCTGATGGTCAACGCGCTGATGGATGACACGGGCACGGCGCTGTTCTTTGCCGATGACCGGGCGGGCCAGAAGTTCTTTGCAGGCTATGGCGCGACCAAGGCCGCGCAGGTCGCGATGGTCAAAAGCTGGGCCGCCGAGAATACCAAGATCGGCCCGCGTGTCATCGTCGCCGAACCAAAACCGCTTGCCACCGTCATGCGCACCCGTTTCTTCCCCCCCGGCGAGGACCGCAGCCAACTGGCCAGCGCCGAGGCGGAAGCCAGGCGCATCCTGGTGGACGCCGGGCTGGTCTGACGCCCCCCGAGGGTCCCGTGTCGGACCGGGTGCGCCCCCCCGTATGGTGCATTCATGAGCGCTTTGGTCTCACCTCACCCACCTCGCAACGCTTGCCGCCCGCCCCCCCATGCTCGCCTATTGAAGGAGGCGAGCAGAGAGACAGGACAGGGTCGCCCCCCCATGCGCATTCTCATCACCAATGACGACGGCATTAACGCCCCCCCCGGCCTGAAAGTCGCGCAAGCCATCGCCGAAGAGATCGCAGGACCCGATGGTGAGGTATGGACCGTCGCCCCCCCCGCCTTCGAACAATCCGGCGTCGGCCACTGCATCAGCTATACGCATCCGTTCATGGTTGCCCAACTGGGCGACCGCCGTTTTGCCGCCGAGGGCAGTCCGGCAGACTGTGTCCTGACCGCGCTTTATGACGTCATGCCCGAACGTCCGGACCTGGTGATTTCCGGCGTAAACCGGGGGGGCAACAACGCGGCTGAGAACACACTTTATTCCGGCACCATCGGCGCTGCGATGGAGGCCGCGTTGCAAGATATTCCCGCGGTTGCGCTCTCACAATATTACGGGCCGGGAAACACCGGCATCGCTGACCCGTTCGAGGCCGCAGCGGCCCACGGTGCGACCATCGTGCGCCGCCTGCTGGACGGTGCACCCTGGGACCACGGTGCGGATTACCGTCTGTTTTACAACGTGAACTTCCCGCCCCCCCTGCCCGCCGCCGAGGTCAAAGGCACCCGCCTTGTGGCCCAGGGACGGCGCGAGGGCACGTTTTTCTCGGTCGAACCGCATAGCTCGCCTTCCGGGCGCAAGTTTCTGTGGGTCAAAGGGGGGGGCCACAGCATGGGGGGGCCTGCACGCCCGGCACGGATGCGACGGCGAACCTGGAGGGCTACGCTTCGGTCACGCCGATGCGCGCGGACCTGACCGCGCATGACGTGGTGGGGGGGCAGCTCGGGGGGGGCTGTTCGAATGATGACGCAGGACGGCGATCCGGGGGGGGCGGAGGCGGAACGCAAGATGCAGTTCCTCTTTGCCCTGCGCTCGCACGGGGGGGTGACCGACCCCCCCCGCGTGCTGACCGCGATGGAAGAGGTCGACCGCGCGCCCTTCATCAAGGGGGGGCTTTTTTCAGAACGCGCCTATGAGGACATGCCGCTGCCGATTGCCTGCGGCCAGACGATCAGCCAGCCCTCGGTCGTGGGCATCATGACCCAGGCGCTGAAGATCCAGCCCCCCCGTGACAAGGTGTTGGAGATCGGCACGGGATCGGGCTATCAGGCCGCGATCCTGGCGAAACTGGCGCGCCGGGTCTACACCGTGGACCGCTACCAACGCCTGGTGCGCGAGGCGCGGGTGCATTTCGAAACGCTCGATTTGCACAACATTACCGCCATGACCTCGGACGGGACGCGCGGGTTGCCAGAGCAGGCCCCCCCCTTCGACAAGATCCTGGTGACGGCCGCGGCCGAAGACCCGCCCGGCCCCCCCCTCTTGGCCCAGCTGGCTGTTGGCGGTATCATGGTGGTGCCGGTGGGCCAGTCGGACGCGGTGCAAAGCCTGATCAAGGTCACGCGCCACGACACGGGATACGACTACGAAGAGCTGCTGCCGGTGCGGTTCGTGCCCCCCCTTCTGGAAGGGTTGGGGGGGCAGGAATGACCGGCGAATAGAAAGTACGAAAGCCCCCCCGCATAAGACGATAACAGGGGGGGGCGTGATCATGAGGACCGAGCAATGGCGTTTCTGCCGAAACCTTCCCTGAAAACCGTTCTGCTGGGCGGCGGCCTGATACTGCTGACCGCATGCGATACGAATTTCGACATGGATCTGCGCCGGTTTGGTGGCGGGTTCGACACCTCGGGCGCGGCCCGCAACGCCACTGCGCCCCCCCGGCCCGATCCGGATGCGCGCGGCATTATCTCCTACCCGAACTATCAGGTCGCGGTGGCGCGGCGCGGGGGGGATACGGTTTCGACCCTGGCCTCGCGGATCGGCCTGCCCGCCGCCGAACTTGCCCGCTTTAATGGGCTGCCCGCCGACGCGCCCCCCCTGCGCGACGGCGAACTGGTCGCCCTGCCCCCCCGTCGCGTTGCCGAATCGGCCGATGGGGGGGTCATTCGTCCGGCGGACCAGATCGACATCACCACGCTGGCAGGCACCGCCATCGACCGTGCCGATACCGGCGGCACCTCCGGCCGCAGCGATGGTCAGACCGGTGCGGAACCGGTGCGCCACCAGGTGGCCCGCGGCGAAACCGCCTATTCCATTGCGCGTCTTTACGGCGTCTCTGTCCGGGCACTGGCCGACTGGAACGGTCTGGGCGCAGCCCTGACGGTGCGCGAGGGGGGGCAGTATCTGCTGATCCCGCCGGTCACCGAAGAACCGGTACGCGAGGCCCGCGTCACCGACCCCCCCGGCGAAGGCAGCCCGACACCCACGCCGCCCTCGGCCGCGACCCCCCCGCTGCCGGACGAGGCCCCCCCCTCGACCAGCACAGACAGGCCGGACAGCCCGGACCTGGGCGAAGATCGCACGGCGGCGTCGAGCGCGCGCATGGCGATGCCGGTGGACGGGCGCATCACCCGACCGTTCGAGAAGGGTCGAACTGACGGGATCGACATTGCCGCCAGCGCAGGCAGCCCGGTCCGGGCCGCTGCCAATGGCACGGTGGCCGCAATCACCCGTGACACGGACCAGGTGCCGATCCTGGTGGTGCGCCACCCGAACAACGTGCTGACGGTCTATGCAAATATCGACGGCATTGCCGTGTCGAAGGGCGACCGGGTCAAACGGGGGGGTGACAAGCTGGCCGAAGTGCGCGCGGGCTCGCCGGCGTTCCTGCATTTCCAGGTGCGTGAGGGCACGACCTCGGTCGATCCGCTGCCGTACCTGAACTGAGCGGAATTGGGGGGGGCCAGCCCCCCCCAAACCCCCCCCGGGATATTTGGCGAAAGATGAAAAGAGGCGGCTCCAATCGGAACCGCCTCTTTCTTATTGTCACTTCTCGTCTGCGCGGCCCTTGCCAGATGCTTGCGCAACCGCGAGGGCGTGGATTTCTTCTTGTTCTTATAGGGGGGGTTCTGATCCCCCCCCTGCCCACGCATGGTCAAGCGAATGGGTGTGCCCGGCATGTCAAAATCCTCGCGCAACCCGTTGATCAGGTAGCGCGAATAGCTGTCGGGCAGCTTGTCCGGGTGCGAACACATGACGACGAAACCGGGCGGGCGCGTCTTCACCTGCGTCATGTAGCGCAGCTTGATCCGACGACCACCCGGCGCGGGGGGGGCGGGTGCTGCTGCAACATTTCGATCAGCCAGCGGTTCAGACGCGCGGTGCTGACACGCCGGTTCCAGGTCTCATGCGCGCGCATGACGGCGGCCTGCAGACGGTCCATGCCCTTGCCGGTCTTGGCTGAAATCGTGACCAGGGGGGGCGCACCGCGCAATTGCGGAAGCAGGCGGTTGAACGCCTCTTTGAGGCCCTTGAGCTTGGCCTGTTTCTCGGGCTCCACATCCCATTTGTTTACCGCGATCACCACGGCGCGGCCCTCGCGCTCGGCAAGGTCCGCAATGCGCAGGTCCTGCTGTTCGAAGGGAATGGCTGCGTCCAGAAGCACCACCACAACTTCGGCAAATTTTACCGCGCGCAGGCCATCGGCGACGGAAAGCTTCTCGACCTTCTCTTGCACCTTGGCCTTCTTACGCATGCCCGCCGTGTCGAAGATGCGCGTCGGTACACCGCCCCCCCAGTCAAACCGCAGCGAGATCGAATCGCGGGTGATCCCGGCCTCGGGCCCGGTCAGCAGCCGGTCCTCACCAATCAGCTTGTTGATCAGGGTGGACTTGCCCGCATTGGGGGGGCGGCCAATCACGGCCACTTGCAGCGGTTTGGCCGCTGTGGGGGGGGCGACATAGGCCGGAACCTCGTCGCCTTCCTCTCCTTCGGGGGGGATTTCCACATCGGTGATCGGAGCGGTCTCTTCGGCACGCGCCTCGAATTCCTCGGCGATGGGTTCCAGGGCGGTCATCAGCTCGCCAAGGCCCTCACCATGTTCGGCGGACAAGCGGATGGGTTCGCCCAGGCCCAGCGAGAAGGCGTCATAGTAACCGGCGTCCCCCCCCGCCTTGCCTTCGGATTTGTTGGCGGCCAGGATCACATGGGCGTTCTTGCGACGCAGGATGTCGGCAAAGACCTCGTCGGCGGGCATGAGCCCCCCGCGCGCGCGTCCATCATGAACAGGCAGGCATCGGCCATTTCCACCGCGCGTTCGGTCAGGCGGCGCATGCGGCCCTGCAGGCTTTCGTCGGTGGCCTCCTCCAGCCCGGCGGTGTCGATCACGGTAAAGCGCAGATCGCCCAGCTTCGCCTCGCCCTCGCGCAGGTCACGGGTGACCCCCCCCGGCTGGTCGTCCACCAGCGCCAGGCGCTTGCCCACAAGGCGATTGAACAGGTGGATTTGCCCACATTCGGGCGCCCCCCCACAATGGCGAGAGTAAAGCTCATGACAGGCTCCGGGTCACATCAAGCGCCCCCCCGCATACACGGGTTTCGCGCGCTGCGCAGCAAGAATCGCATGCTCGAGAAGCGAAAAACCGGTTCCCACTTTTTCGCAGCATGCGTCAACGCAAAGCCAGAAGTTGCCCCCCCTTGCCGGAAAGCAGGTATGCGGTGCCGTTCACGACCACCAGACGCGAGGCCGCACCGCCGGGGGGGATCGCCACCTGAGCGACCTCGCTGCCGTCCACCGGATCAAAACCGCGCAGGGTGCCGTCAGACGAGCCGACCCAAAGCCGTCCACCGGCCAACACCGGGCCGTAGTTCGCATAGATCGCCTTGCGACGACGCTGACGCTCCTTGGTGTAATACGGCAGCGGCACGCCCCCCCAGATCCGTTCGCCGGTCTCGCCATCCAGACGCAGAAGTTCCGCCTGGTCCGAGACCACGAAGACCGATCCGCCAGCCACGGTGACCGCATCCGCCGCGCCTTCGCGCGCGGTCCAGATCCGGTCGCCGCCCGAAGACATCGCGCCCAGACGGCCCGAGGTCGTGCCTGCGTAAATCACGCCATTCGCAACCACGGGTCCGCCGGCAAAGTCACGCACGCCGGTATAGGCCCGGCCCCCCCGGCGTTCGCCGCTGACCAGACCCGACCAGACCCGCACGCCGGACTTGCGCAGTGCCGCCATGACCTCGCCCGAGGCGAAGGGAAACAGCGCCAGACGATCCGTCAGGGCCGGGCTGCCCGAGCCCAGCACGCCGGTGATCTCGGGGGGGTTGTTCGACAGTTGCCATTTGACCCGGCCATTGGTGGCATCCACGCCCCCCCAGGCGCGGTTGTCGCGGCCGCCAACATACACAATGCCATCCGCCACGGCGGGCGCACCGCTGACCGGGGGGGCCTCAAGCTTCTGCTGCCACAGCACTTCGCCGGTTTCCGGGTTCAGCGCGCTCAGCTCGCCAAAGCCCGTGGTCACGGCCAGGATACCCGACCCGATAGCCAGTCCGCCGCCGGTCGCGTCATCCGATCCCTCAATCGACGGGGGGGCCAAGCCCGCCTGCCACAAGGTCGCACCAGTATCCGCAGAAGTCGCCACAACGGTCGACCGGCTGTCCAGGGTAAAGATACGCCCGTCCAGCACCACAGGTTCGGCGGTCAGGCGATTGCGGCGGCTGTTGCCCGCACCGATGCCCGTGCTCCAGACCACTTGCGGCGTGGCCGACAGGGCCGGATGGGTGACCGCATGGCTCGTGTTGCCGCCCGGATGGGTCCAACTGGCGTGGTTGACCGGCGCGGGCAGATCAATCGGCAGCGCCTGATTGACCGGCGCGTCCGACACGTCCGCGTCCGCCGCGTCGCCCGCTTCGGTCCCTTCGGCCTCTGCGTCCAGCGCAACCTCCGGGTTCGGGCTGCGCAGGGATTCGCGCTTACCTTCGAGAATCTCTTCCCGCTGACTGCAGCCCGCCGTCAGCAGGCCCAGCAGGATAATGGTCGAAACCGTTCTTTTCAGCGCCACGCCCCCCCGTGCCTCCCTATATCTTTTTTCCGTACCGTCGGGCCCTCAGGCTCCGTCCGGCGTGCCCCCCCCAAGGGCGACAATCAATTCCATGGCACGACGTCGCAGCGCGGTCGTGCTCTGCTCATCCAGCCAAATCTGCTGCAACCTGTCCAGAGCTTCCTGCGTTTCGCCCTTGTCGAGATAGGCAAGGGCCAGCTGCTCTTCGGCCAGCAAACGGTAGGGTGCCCCCCCGGCGGAGGTCAACGGCTCCAGCACCGAAATACGTGCATCCGCGTCGCCCGCACCCGGCATCATGACCAGTTTCAACGCAGCCAGGTCGCTATAAAGACGCGGCAGGCTGGCATCCCCCCCGGCCACCGCTTCCAGGGCGGGCCGTCCGGCCTCGCCTTCGGCCTCGGCAGCGGACAGAAGCTTCAATACCGCCGCCGCATCGCCTTCAGCTGCAACGGCAGTGATCGCCTCGGCACGCTGGGCCGGATCCTCAATTGAAATCGCGTCCAGAACCGAGTCGCCCAAGGCCTCCGCCGCAGTGCGCGCGGTCGCCTTTTGCCATTCGTTATAGGCCGCCCCCCCGCCGACAATGCCGATCACGGCCACGATACCAATCCAGCCATAGCGGCGCATCGTGGCATAGAGCTTGTCGCGACGGACCTCTTCAGTCACCTCGTCAATGAAACTTTCCGGATTGCTCACGCGGGCTTACTCCCAAATGGTTTGCCCCCCCTCTCTACCCCCCCGAACCGGCGGGGGGGGTGCCAAGAGCCGGTGCAATCCTGTCACCCCCCCTTGGCGGTACATTCCGTCACCCGCCTTGTGCTTGCTGCCGCAAGCCCCCCCTATCTCGGAATGCAAAAACATACCTTGTCCAATTGCGCCGGGAGGAACCATGCGCATTGTCCCCCCCATTCTGACCGCCATTGCCGTGGTCACCGTTTTGTTTTTCCTGGTGTTCCAGCGCGAACAACTTCTGAATTTCGCGGGCGGTGATGATCTGCCGTCTGCCGCTGCCGCAACCGAAGACCCCCCCACCGCCTCCACGCCAAGCGAGACCGCCGAAGCTGAACCGGTGGTCGAAGAGGGCACCGGCGTTTCGGTCATTGCCATTCGCTCCACCGCGCGCGAGATCGATAGTGCGGTTCTGTTGCGCGGGCGCACCGAAGCGGCACGTCAGGTGGCCTTGATGGCCGAAACCTCGGGCCTGGTCATCTCCGACCCGCTGCGCAAGGGCATGTTCGTGGAGGCAGGCCAGGTCATGTGCCGCCTTGATCCCGGCACGCGCGAAGCGTCGCTGGCCGAGGCGCGGGCCCGTCTGGCCGAAGCCGAAGCTGCCGCGCCGCAAAGCGGTGCCCGCGTCGCCGAAGCTCAGGCCCGGCTGGACGAAGCACTGATCAACCTCAATGCCGCTGACAAACTGTCCGAAGGCGGCTTCGCCTCGGAAACGCGCGTGGCCAGCGCAAAAGCCTCTGTTGAAGCGGCACGCGCCGGCCTGGTGGCCGCCGAAAGCGGCGAGGCAAGCTCTGCCGCCGCCATCCAGTCGGCCCAGGCCGGGGGGGTCGCCGCTGCCACCCGCGAAATCGAGCGGTTGGAGATCACCGCCCCCCCCTTCGCCGGACACCTGGAAAGCGACACCGCCGAACTGGGCAGCCTGATGCAGCCCGGCGCGCTTTGCGCCACCATTGTACAGCTTGATCCGCTGAAGCTGGTTGGCTTCGTCTCTGAACTGGATGTGGACAAGGTCGAGCTGGGCGTGCTGGCCGGGGGGGCGCGGCTGGCCAATGGGCAGGAGGTCGCAGGCCGCGTTACCTTCCTGTCGCGCGCTGCCGATCCGGTCACCCGCACCTTCCGGGTCGAGGTTGAGGTCGCAAACCCCCCCGACCTGACCCTGCGCGATGGCCAAACCGCCGAAATCCTGATCGCCGCCGAAGGCCGCACGGCCCACCTGATCCCGCAATCCGCCCTGACCCTGAATGACGAGGGCGCCCTGGGCGTGCGCATCGTTGGCGAAGGGGGGGACATTACCGCCTTCAATGCCATCGAGCTTCTGCGCGACACGGTGGACGGCGTCTGGGTCGGCGGGTTGCCGGACGAGGTCGGCGTGATCATTCGCGGGCAGGACTATGTCTCAACCGGGGGGGTGCCGCTGTCGGTAACCTGGCAGGAGCCTGACGCATGAGAGGGATCGTAGATTGGGCTGGCGACCGTGCCCGCATGGTCGTCGCTTCATCATCCTGTCGGTCACGGCGGGGGGGATCGTGGCCTATGTTGGCCTGCCCAAGGAGGGCGAGCCGGATATCGACATCCCCCCCGCCCTGTTCGTCAGCGTGCAGTTCCCCCCCGGCATTTCCGCTCAGGACAGCGAACGCCTGCTGGTGCGCACGATGGAAACCGAACTGGCGGATCTGGACGGGCTCGACAGCATGACCGGCACGGCGGCGGAAAACTACGCGGGCGTTCTGCTGGAGTTCGACTTCGGTTGGGACAAGTCCGCCGTGATCGCCGACGTGCGCGACGCGATGAACACGGCCGAGGCGAACTTCCCGACCGGTGCCGAAGGCTACACGGTGACCGAGATCAACTTCTCGGAATTCCCGATCGTCATCGTCAACCTCACGGGCCCCCCCGTGCCCGAACGCACCCTGGTGCGCCTGGCCAACGACCTGCAGGACCGGTTGGAAAGCATTGATGCGGTGCTGAAGGCCGAACTGGCCGGGCACCGCGACGAGATGCTGGAAGTGGTAATCGACCCTCTGAAGCTGGAAGCTTACAACGTCACGGCGGGCGAGCTGATTTCGGTCGTGCAGAACAACAACCAGTTGATCGCGGCGGGCGAGGTCAGCACGGATCAGGGGGGGGCCAATGCGGTCAAGATCCCGGCCTCTTTCGACGATGTAACCGACATCTACAACCTGCCCGTGAAGGTGAACGGCGACAGCGTGGTCACACTGGGCGACCTGGCCCGCATCCGCCTGACCTTTGAGGATCGCGCTGGGACCGCGCGCTTTAACGGTGAAAACACCGTCGCGCTGCAAGTGGTCAAACGCAAAGGCTTCAACCTGATCGACACCGCGGCGTTGGTGCGCGAGACCGTGGCCCAGGCGCGCGAGGAATGGCCTGTGGAACTGCAGCAAGCCGTGCGCGTCGGCACGTCAAACGATCAAAGCTACATTGTCGACAGCATGGTCAAACAGCTTGAAGGGTCTGTGATCACCGCCATTGCGCTGGTGATGATCGTGGTGCTGGCTGCGCTTGGCATCCGCTCCGCCCTGCTGGTGGGCTTCGCTATTCCGACCTCGTTCCTGCTGACCTTCGCGCTGTTCGGCGCGCTTGGGGGGGTCACCGTGTCCAACATCGTCATGTTCGGTCTGATCCTTGCCGTCGGCATGCTGGTCGATGGGGGGGCCATTGTCGTGGTGGAATATGCCGACAAGAAGATGAACGAAGGCGTCGGCCCGATGCACGCCTTTACCATGGCCGCCAAGCGCATGTTCTGGCCGATCGTCAGTTCGACCGCGACAACGCTCTGCGCCTTCCTGCCAATGCTGTTCTGGCCGGGCATTCCGGGCGAATTCATGGGCTGGTTGCCCAAGACATTGATCTTCGTGCTCTCCGCCTCGCTGCTGGTTGCGTTGATCTACCTTCCTGTCATGGGCGGGGGGGTCTCGGGCCGCATCAGCCGCCTGTTCCACGGCGTCAGCGAGCTGCTGCGCCCCCCCTTGCCCTGGCTGGTCCGCGCGGGTCTGGTGCTGCCTGCGGGGGGGTACCTGGTTTATGTCTCGGCCCTGCAAATGCTGAACCCGGGCTATCTGTTCGACATGCCCCCCCTGCCCGGCGGCTGGGCCATCCTGCCTGGCGCGGTCCTGTTCCTTCTGGGCTGCGTGGCCCTGACCATCACACTGGACGCGGCCAGAATCGAACGCCCGGCCAAGCGTATCCGCGCGGGGGGGTACCACCGGTCCGTATTCGGCTGGGTGATCCACATCGTCTCAGGCAACCCCCCCGTGATGCCGGTGATCACCATTGGCGCGGTGCTGTTCTTCGTCGTTTCGACCTTCGGTTACTACGGTGCGAACAACAAAGGCGTCGAGTTCTTTACCGACAGCGAACCCGAGCAGGCGATCATCTATGTGCTGGCGCGCGGCAACCTCAGCCTTGAGGAAAAGGACGCGATCCTGAAACAGGCCGAGGCGGTCGCCGATGGCATGCCCGCGATCCAATCGGTCTTTGCCTTTGCCGGTAATGGCGGGCTGAACCAGAACACCGGCGGTGCCGCCGCACCGCGCGACACAATTGGTCAGTTGCAGATCGAGTTGGTGCCCTGGCGCGACCGCCCGCGCGTGACCTATGACGCACCGCTTCTGGGCGTGATTCCGTTCCAGCGCACGCAGATCGACCCGGCCTATGGCGGTGACTACGTACTGGAAGAACTGAAGCGCCGCCTGTCCGAGATCCCCCCCGCCATGCGCTATGAGGTGCTGGCGCTGGAGGGTGGACCGGCCTCGTCAAAACCCGTGCACCTGCGATTGAAGTCAGATGACTTCAGCGTGCTGCGCGAAGCCACCCGCCTGGCGGAGGCACAGTTTCAGCGCACCGCAGGCCTGATCAATATCGAAGACACCCTGCCCCCCCTGCCCGGCATCGACTGGGAACTTGACGTGGATGTCGAAAAGGCCGGGCGTTACGGCACTGACGTGATGACGGTGGGTGGCATGGTGCAGCTGGTCACCACCGGGCTGCTGTTGGATACGATGCGGGTGGACAGTTCGGATGAAGAGATCGAGATCCGCGTGCGTCTGCCCGAAAAGGACCGCGTATTGTCCACCCTGGACACGCTGAAACTGCGCACCGCCGAAGGGCTGGTGCCCCCCCTGTCCAACTTCGTCACCCGCAAGCCGGTGCCTTCACTGGCGCAGATCGACCGCACCGACCAGACCCGGTATCACGACGTGAAGGCGGGTGTGGAAGACGGGCTGGTCAAACTGGTGTCCGAAGACGGGCAGGAAACACTCGTTTCGGCGCAAGAAGCCGAACGCCGCATCGCCCAGGATGACAGCCTGACGCAAGTCCCGGTCACCCCCCCGAATGAACGCATTGACGCATTGGATGCCTGGCTGCAATCCGGCGTGCTGCCTGCAGGGGGGTCGAATACGAATGGACCGGCGACCGCGAGGAAGAGGCCGAAAGCATGGCCTTCCTGGGCCAGGCCTTTGCAGGCGCCCTGTTTCTGATGTTCATCATCCTGCTGGCGCAATTCAACTCGCTCTACAACTCGGTGCTGGTGCTCTTGGCGGTGGTGCTGTCCACCACCGGGGGGGTTCTGGTCGGCATGCTGGTCATGGGGGGGCAGCCGTTTTCGATCATCATGACCGGGACCGGGATTGTCGCGCTGGCGGGCATCGTCGTGAACAACAATATCGTGCTGATCGACACCTATCAGGACTATGCGCGCTACATGCCCTCGCTGGAGGCGATCACCCGCACGGCCGAGGCACGTATTCGCCCCCCCGTCCTGCTGACCACGATCACCACCATGGCCGGTCTGGCCCCCCCGATGATGTTCGGCCTGTCGCTGGACTTCTTCAACGGAGGCTATTCGATCAACAGCCCGACCGCCCTGTGGTGGAAACAGCTGGCAACCGCCGTGGTCTTCGGCCTGGGCATCGCGACCGTGCTGACCCTGGTCTTTACCCCCCCCGCCATGCTGGCGCTTCGGGTATGGATGGTGCGCGGCGCTTACGGCACCGTCCTGGCGGTGCGTGCGGGCAGCTGGACGCGGGAGGGCAAACGCCTGCGCGCCGAGCTTGCCCGCACGCGCCAGGCCCGCAAGGTCAAGAACCCCCCCGAGCTGATCTGGGACGAGGACGGGCAGCCCCCCCTGCTTGCGCGGGATACGGAACCGCCTGCCTTGCCGGAACCCGATCCGGTTGACCCGCCGGAAGACCCCCCCAGCCCGGACAATACCGACAGTCGCCCCCCCACCGGTGACCGGACCGACCCCCCCAAGGGCACTACGGACGCCGCAGAATAAGGAAAGGGCCGCAACTTGTGGCCCTTTCATTTTGCGCGTCGGGCAGACGGGCCGCCCCCCCGACCTATCCGGGCAGGTCAATCTCGACGGATGCAGCGCTGCGCCGGGCCTCTCCGTGGTAAACAGCCTCGATATTGTTTCCATCGGGATCAAGCACGAAGGCCGCATAATAACCGGGGGGGTGATAGGCCCGCTCGCCCGGCGCGCCATTGTCCTGCCCACCATGCGCCAGAGCCGCCCGGTAAAAGGCATCCACCATTGTTCGATCTGCTGCCTGGAAGGCCAGGTGGTGGCGACCGGTCAACACGCCCTGCGCCTCGGGGGGGCCGTCGACCGCTGACACCACCAGTTCATCGGCCCAGAAGAAACTGTCCGTCATGCCAATGACGGGAATGTCCAATACGCCCAGAACAGCCGAGTAGAAAGCTTTGCTGGCCTGGATATCGCGGACCACAAGATGGATGTGGTCAATCAGGCGACCGCGACGCAGTTTGAGGGTGTCCATGGCGATCCTCCAGATGGCTGGGGGGGTGTTGTTCAGGCGTTGCCGGGCAAAGGTGGCTGGCCCGTGACGGGCAACGCCCCCCCCTCATTCTACACAGTCCTGGACGAAAAGCCCTTGAGGTGGATCAACGCCGCAGGGCGCGCCGTCACAGGATCCTTGCCGGGACCGATGCCGGATTGTGGCCCGATCAGGCCGCGTCGATCGCCTCTTCCTCGGCCTCGGCCGCCTGACGCGCCCACATGGAGGCGTAGCGCCCCCCCCGCCTCCAACAACTCATCATGGGTGCCGCGTTCGGAGATCACGCCCTGCTCCAGCACCACGATCTCATCCGCATCCGCCACGGTGGACAGGCGGTGGGCGATGGTGATCACCGTGCGCCCCCCCTGCCCCCCCATGGCGTTCAGGCTTTCCTGAATGTCGCGCTCGGTTTCGGTGTCCAGAGCGCTGGTCGCCTCGTCCAACAGGAGGATCGGCGGGTTTTTCAGAAGCGTACGGGCGATACCCACGCGCTGCTTCTCACCGCCCGACAGTTTCAGCCCGCGTTCGCCGACCTGAGTGTCGTACCCATCCGGCAGCCCCCCCGTGACAAAGTCATGAATGCGCGCGGCCTTGGCAGCGGCTTCGACCTCGGAGCGGGTTGCTCGGGCCGGCCATAGGCAATGTTGTAATAGATCGAATCGTTGAACAGCACCGTGTCCTGCGGCACCACGCCAATCGACTGATGCAGGCTTTCCTGGCTGATGTCACGCACGTCCTGCCCGTCGATCCGCAAGGCACCGCCGTTCACATCATAGAACCGGAACATGAGCCGCCCGATGGTGGACTTTCCCGACCCGGACGGGCCGACAATGGCGACATTGCGCCCAGCGGGCACGCTCAGGCTGACCCCCCCTTTCAGGATCGGCCGCGCGGCATCATAACCGAACAGGATGTCGTCAAACTCCAGCGCGCCGCCGTTGACCTTGATCGCGGGGGGGGCGTCGGGCTTGTCTTCGACCTCGGCGGGCTGTTCCAGAAGATCGAACATCTCGCCCATGTCCACCAGCGCCTGGCGGATCTCGCGGTAGACCGTGCCAAGGAAGTTCAAGGGCATGGTGATCTGGATCATATAGGCGTTGACCATGACAAAGTCGCCCACGGTCAGCGTGCCGTTGCCCACGCCAATGGCCGCCATGACCATGACGGCAACCAGGCCGCAGGTGATCAGCAGGGCCTGTCCGAAGTTCAGGAAGGCCAGCGAGTAGGAGGTCTTCAGTGCCGCCGCCTCATACCCTGCCATGGCCACGTCATAGCGTTCCGCCTCGCGCCGTTCGGCCCCCCCGAAATACTTGACGGTTTCGAAATTCAGGAGCGAGTCGATGGCCTTCTGGTTGGCGTCCGTGTCCTGGTCGTTCATCTCCTTGCGGATACGCACACGCCATTCGGTGACCTTGAAGGTGAACCAGACATAGATGGCGATCGTGCCCGTCACCACGGCCAGATACCAGGCATCGAAGACGAAATAGAGCACCACCGCGATCATCAGAAGTTCCAGCATCAGCGGCCCGATGGAAAAGAGCATGAAGCGCAACAGGAACTCGACCCCCCCCTTCACGCCCCCCCGTTCGATGATGCGGCTCAGCCCCCCCCGGTCTTGCGCGTGATGTGATAGCGCATGGACAGGTTGTGCATATGGGTGAAAGTTTCCAGCGCAAGCGCGCGCAGGGCCCGCTGGCCGACCTTGGCGAAGATCGCGTCGCGCAACTGCTGAAACCCGTTGGTCATCAGCCGCGCCATGCCATAGGCGACGGTCAGCCCGACCGCGCCCAGGCCCAGCATCCAGGCCGGATCCGCAGCCGCCTCGCCCGACAGCACGTCCACCGCGGCTTTGTACAGGAACGGTGTGCCGACGCTGACCAGTTTCGAGGCCAGAAGAAACAACATCGCAATGACGACGCGTTGCTTCACCCAGCCCTGCCCCCCCGCAGGCCAAAGGTAAGGTGCGACCTTGCGAATGGTGCGCCATCCGCCTTCGGGCGCGTCTGTCGAGGTGATCCTGGAGGGGGGGGCATGTACGGGCCTTCTGCTCTGTTGCCTTTGCCAGATAGATGGGCTAGACAGGAAATAATTCAACCATTCTTGAATAATTGAAAGATGGACAAAGGTAAAGCCCTCACCGCCCTCTCGGCCATGGCCCACGAAACCCGGTTGGAGATCGTGCGCCTGCTTGTGCCCTGCATGTCTGACGGACGCCCCCCCGCCGGGGGGGCGATTGCCGAGCCTTGGGCGTGTCGCCCTCGGCCCTGACATTTCACCTGAACGCGCTGGAGCAGGCGGGGGGTTGATCGGGTCCCAAAAGCAAGGCCGCCAGGTGATCTATCGCATCAACAAAGAAACACTTGGGGGGGGCACCATCGGCTATTTGCTGGCCGATTGCTGCGGGTCGGACCCGGACATCTGCGCCTGCGCGCAGGAGGCGGTCGGCAAGTAGCCCCCCCGACGGGGGGGACCTTACTGATCAGGCAGTTCAAAGACCTGGCCTGGATAGATCAGGTCGGGATTGCGAATACGGTCCCGGTTGGCGTCGAAGACTTCCACATACATGATCCCCCCCTCGCCGTATTTTTCGCGCGCAATCGCCCAGAGGGTCGATCCCGGTTGCACGGTGATGCGTTCGATCGGCGGGCGTCCCGGTGCCTCGTCCCCCCGCCCGAGACTGCGGCAGCGACCAGCGCGTCCGGTTCTTCGCGCTTGAAAGGGGGGGTTTCGCTGCGCGAGGTCACAGTGCCATCCTGATCCACCTCGTCCACGCGCAATGTATAGACGCCGGTCGCCACGTCCGGCAGCGGCGCGCGCCATTGGCCGCCCTCGCCCACACGCACGGTGCGGATGAGCGCATTGTTCAGATAGACCAGCACTTGGCGATCTTCGCGCCCACGCCCGGCCAGTTCCACCGTGCCTTCCTCGTCATAGGCAATCGTGTCCAGCGAAATCACCTCCAACACCTCGAGCGAGGTGCCGCCCGCATCCTGCAGGACGGTAATTCCGCTTTCATCCGCCAACAGCACCTGAGGCGCGACCGGATCGGTCGTTTCAGCCGCTGCGGCTGTGTCAACCGGCACCTCAGGATCGGCCACAGGGTCCGCATCCGCGCTCTCGACCGGCTCGGCCCCCCCGGTCGCGGCGTCCGCGGCTGGCGGCGCAACAGGGGGGGTCACAATCACATTCTCGGCGGAGGCGACCACATCCTCGCCCCCCCCGGCGTTCAGGGTCACGACCTTCGGATCACCGTCGCCTTCCATCGAGAACATGGCGACAAACTCACCCGAGGCATTGGCCTCCACGCTCGCGACCTCTTCGCCGTCGACCATGATGGTGACAGGTGCGCCCGGTTCGGCGCGTCCGGCCACCAGCGCTTCGCCATTGGGGGGGTCCACGCGGACGACATCAAACTCGGGGGGGACAACCGACGCGGCAGGTCCCGCGGGGGGGTCCGGCGCGACCGCAGTCACATCAGGCGTGACAGGGTCCGCCACCGGCGCGGGTTCAGCAACCTCGACCGGCGCAGGCGCATCGCCCTGCATCGCTTGGAAAATCAGATACCCTGCAACAACAAGCACCACCGCGCCCGCTGCGCCACCCAGAACGGCCAGGCGACTGCTCGCCCCCCCTGAACCACCGTTTTCAACAGCCATGTCATCCCCCCCCTTGCACCAACGTCTTCGGGTCGGCGCTTGAGCGACCTTAACAACCGCTCTAACAAGGGTCAAAACAACATTCCTTGGGGGGGGCAACATGTCAAACGCGAAATTCTCGGTCTGTGTCTATTGCGGCGCACGTGACGGGGGGGGCGGCCCAGCTACCGTGCGGCGGCGGAAGCCTTCGGCACCGCGCTTGCCCAGGAAAACTGGCGTCTGGTCTATGGTGCCGGGGGGGATGTCGGGCTGATGGGGGGGGCGGTTGCCAATGCCGCTCAGGCTGCCGGTGCCGAGACCTTCGGCGTGATTCCCGAGCATCTGGTGAAATGGGAGGTCGGCAAGCGCGACCTGACCCGCTATGTCGTGACCGAGAACATGCACGAACGCAAGAAGGTCATGTTCATGAACTCCGACGCCATTGTGGTGCTGCCGGGCGGGGGGGCCGGGTCATTGGACGAGTTCTTCGAGGCACTGACCTGGCGCCAGCTGGGGGGGTTGCACGCGAAACCGATCTTTCTGTTGAACGTCGACGGTTACTGGTCGCCGCTTGTGACGATGCTGGATCACATAGTCGCCGAGGGCTTTGCCGATGCCAGCGTGAAGGGGGGGTTCCTGCACGTTGTCGAAGACGTGGATCAGCTGCGCGCCGCCCTGCGCGACGCCCTGTCCTGACGGATCGCTTCGGCGCTGTATAAGGCCAGCGCGGCCCAGATCATCGGGAAAGCCAGCATATGCCAGGGCGTGACCGCCTCGCCCAGGATCGCCACGGCGCAGAGGAATTGCAGGCTGGGGGGGTTGATGTATTGCAGCAGCCCCCCCACGGTCGACAGGGTCAACCGGCGGCTGGCATAGCTGAACAGGATCAGAGGCCCCCCCGCCGTGGTCAGACCCGATCCGATCAACACCAGGCTGTCTTGCAGGTCGTGTCCGAAGACGGCGGCATTGCGGCCGGTCAGCCCCCCCTCCCACCCGCCGAAATGCACCCCCGGCCAGCCAGACAGCAGCCAGCGGAGCCAGGATCAGAACCTCACCTGTGACGGACACCACAGGCCCCCCCGCGTCCAGCCCCCCCTTCTTGATCACGCCATATAGCCGAAGGTAAAGGCCAGGATCAGGCTGATCCAGGGTGCCACGCCAAGGCCCGCGGTCAGCACTACGACCGCCGCGGCGGCGATCCCAACAGACAGCCATTTCACCCGGTTCAGCTGCTCGCCATAGACCAATCGGCCCAGTAGAACCGCCACCAGCGGGAAGATGAAATAGCCCAGGGAGCTTTCGACAACCTTTCCGATCTGCACCGACAGGATAAAGACGCCCCCCCAGTTGGTCGACACCATCAGGCCAGCCACCGCGACCAGCAGAAAACCACGCCAGGACAACAACATGCGCGGCAGCTCGCCCAGCCGTCCCTGCACCGACAGCAGCACACCGAACAGCACCAGCGACCACAGGGTGCGATGGGACAGCACCTCCAGCGGCGGCACATGAGACAACAACGCGTAATACAGCGGCACGAAGCCCCCCCAGATCACGCAGGCGGCCACCATGGCCAGGATGCCTTTTGTCGTCTCACTCATGCGCCCTTTGGGCCTGAGTTTGACCAATAGGTCAAGCCTTGACCGTTCCCCCCCCTGCCCCCCCATGGCACAAATTCCGTGCAACTTGTTGGGCGCTGAGCGCGGTCCTTATGGGCAACCGTGGCGCTTGGGTCCCTTCGTGTTGAGAGTTGCCGCGAGCGTCCGGGGGGGGCCCTGACTTTGGAGCCCACCCGATGAAGACCATCATCGAACCCTTCCGCATCAAATCTGTTGAACCGATCCGCATGACCACGCGCGAAGAACGCGCGCGGCTGATCCGCGACGCGCATTACAACCTCTTCGCGCTCGATGCCGACGATGTGCTGATCGACCTTCTGACCGACTCAGGCACCGGTGCCATGTCCGCCGAACAATGGGCCGCTGTCATGCGTGGCGACGAAAGCTATGCAGGATCGCCCAGTTTTCACCGATTCCGCGACGCGGTGCAGACCCTCGCCCCCCCGTTCAAACATGTGATCCCCCCCACCCACCAGGGCCGCGCGGCCGAGGCGATCCTGTTCGACATCTTTGGCGGTGCGGGGGGGCGCATGATCCCCCCCTCGAACACCCATTTCGACACGACGCGGGGGGGCAATATCGAAGCGTCGGGTGCCACGGCCACCGACCTTGTGATCGACGAGGGCCGCGACCCGTCTTCACTGCACCCGTTCAAGGGCAACATGGATATCGCCAAGCTCGACGCCTATCTGACGGAACATGGCGGTGCGGTCCCCCCCTGTGTCATGCTGACCATCACCAACAACGCGGGCGGCGGCCAGCCGGTGAACCTGGAAAACATCCGCGCCGTGGCGGCCACCGCCCGCGCCCATGGCAAGCCCTTCTTCATCGACGGTTGCCGCTTTGCCGAAAATGCCTGGTTCATCAAACAGCGTGAAGCGGGCCAGAAAGACCGCCCCCCCATCCCCCCCGAGATCGTGCGCGACTGTTTCCGCGAGGCCGACGGTATGACCATGTCCGCCAAGAAGGACGCGTTCGGCAATATCGGCGGCTGGCTGGCCGTGAATGACGATGATCTGGCCGAGGATGCCCGCGCCACCTGATCCGGACGGAAGGGTTTCCGACCTACGGCGGGCTGGCCGGGCGCGACCTGGACGCGCTGGCCCAAGGGCTGACAGAAATCGTCGACGAAGATTACCTGCGCTACCGCATCCGCACCAATGAATACATCATCGAAAAGCTCGACGCGCTTGGTGTGCCGGTGGTGAAACCGGCGGGTGGCCACGCGGTCTTCGTCGATGCCCGTGCCTGGCTGCAGCACATCCCGCCAACCGAATACCCCCCCGGTCAGGCGGTGGCGGTGGCTTTGTACGAACTGGCCGGGGGGGTGCGGTCCTGCGAGATCGGCACGGTCATGTTTGGCCGCCAGCCCGACGGGTCCGAACAACCCGCAGCCATGGACCTGGTGCGCCTTGCCTTCCCGCGCCGCACCTATACGCAAAGCCACGCGGATTACATCATCGAGGCCTTTGGTGAACTGGCGTCGATGAAGAACAGCCTGACCGGTTTCCGGATCGACTGGGAACCAAGCTGATGCGCCATTTCACCTGCAAATTCGCGCGGCTCTAACCCCCCCGCCAGATGCGCGCATAAGACAGGGCAAAGAACAGCTCTGTCCCGATTGCCAGCCAGATACCGGGGGGGCCTGCGCCGCCCAGAAGGAACTCGCAGGTCCCAAGCGCGGCCAGGGCAAACATCATCACCGCCAGGCCGATCGACACAGCGCGTTGAGCCTGGCGGTCCAACAGCATGCGCGCCTGGAACGACAAGACGGACAGGCCCGCAAACATCATCGCCGCCCGCCGCGCGATGAAATCACCCGTATCATGGGCCTCGACCTGAAACAGCCAGTAGATGACAGCGGGAAAGAACAGCAAAACGATGGCGAGGGCAAAGCAGACACCTGCCGCAAGAGTTGACGTCAGACGAAAGGACATGGGTCACTCATTCATTTGAAACAAAAACGGCCTCCCCCCCGTGCAGGAAGGCCGCGAGATCGGATCAGCTCCGCATCATGGTCGGGCTCACAGGCGCGAAGCCACGTTTTCCCAGTTCACCAGGTTGTCGAGGAAGTTCGACAGGTAGGCCGGTCGCTTGTTGCGGAAGTCGATGTAGTAGGAGTGCTCCCACACATCGCAGCCCAGCAGCGCGGTCTGGCCAAAGCACAGCGGGTTCACACCGTTTTCGGTCTTGGTGACGGCCAGCGAGCCGTCAGCGTTCTTGACCAGCCAGCACCAGCCCGAACCGAACTGACCGGCGCCGGCGGCGGCAAACTGCGACTTGAATTCATCAACCGAACCGAAGCTTTCGGTGATGGCCTTTTCCAACTCACCCGGCATGGCGGTCTTGTTCGGGCCCATCATCTCCCAGAACTGGTTGTGGTTCCACAGCTGCGAGATGTTGTTGAAGATCCCGTTCTGGGCCACGGCGGACTTGTCGTAGGTGCCGGTGATGATTTCTTCCATCGACTTGCGTCCCACTCGGTGCCAGCAATCAGCTTGTTGCCGTTGTCAACATAGGCCTTGTGGTGCAGGTCATGGTGGTATTCCAGCGTCTCGGCCGACATGCCGAATTTGGCCAGCGCGTCGTGGGCGTAGGGAAGATCGGGAAGTTCAAAAGCCATGGGTCAGCTCCCTGTTCATGCGTGTTAATGTCACAGCCTAGATGGGGGGGCAGCCCGCCCCCCCCAAAGGTCAAGGGGGGGCTGAGGGCCATAGGCTCAAATTAAAACGGTTCTAAACCGCATTGTCGCCCGAGACGGTCGCTTGTTCTGAGGGGGGGCACGCGAATTGGCGGTCTCACTCGACCGTGCAGCGTCCTTCGCCGTTGTCCCGGTTCACATAGCCGATCGGGGGGGTCGAAAACATCGACGCCTTCAACGACCCTTTCTGGACCGTCAGGGTAAAGCGGAATCCCTTGACGAAATTGCGCGCCCCCCCGCCGCCGGTCACCGTAATGTCCCGCAACACCCATTTAAAGGTCGTGCGCTTGGCGTTGTCGGTCGATACCTCGCCTTCGATCGGTTGGTCCTTGAAGTACTTGATCAGCTCGTCCAGCACGACCACTTCGCCGGTCGCCTCATTGTGGTCCAGCACCACAACCTCCGGGATCCAGGCCCCCCCGCTGCCAGCCGGGGGGGTAATGCTGCATTTATAGGTCTTGGCAGATGCCGAGGTCGCAACAGCACCAACAAGGGCAAGAGCGACAACAAAGGGCTTGAATTTCATGGTTTGGACCACCTCTGAATTGGTTGCGGGCGCAGAGTATTCACCCTGCGCCCGCGGTCAACCTGAAATGGAGGTGCCCCCCCCTGCGACCTTTACGCCAGGTAGCCGACCTCGCTGCCCGGCTTGGCGGCATTTTCCAGCAGACCGAAGACGTAAGCCGCGACCGAGCGGAAGCAGACCAGCTCGATCATCCCGTCCTCATCCATGTGGAAGGCGGCGGGAACCTGAGCCACACGTGAGCGGCGCAGGGTGCCGGGTTCCAGCGCGGCGATATCCGCCGGGCTGAGCTTGGCCACGACTTCACGCGCCCCCCCCTCGCCCGAGACATGGAACACCGCGCGCGCGTCCGAGACATTGACCGCCAGGGCGTGTTCGCCTGACAGGGCCGTGCTCAGATCATCGACCACCTGCGCGGCAGCGCCGTGATCGACCATCAGCAGCAGCTCGTCAGGCGACATCCAGGCAACCTTGCCCTTCTCGCCTGCGTTGATGCCGCAGGTGTCGGGCATGTCCGCACCAGTGGCAGCCTTGACCGCTTTCGCCAGCGCTTTCGACGCCAGGTCGCCGCGCAGGGTGACCATGCCGACCAGACCAGCCTCTTCCACCGTGCAGAAGCCGTCGGATTTCGCGCCCATCAGCGCCGAGACAACATCAGACATTCTGCTTTTCTCCTTCCGGATCATAGAAAACGGGGGGGCTGACGATCTTGGCCTTCACCACCGTGTTCGAGCCATCGACCGTGGGGGGGAAGCTCACCACCTCGCCCATACGGTCGGGGGGGCCGTGTTTGATCAGGCCCATGGCGATGCCCTTCTTCAGGGTCGGCGAATAGTAGGTCGAGGTCACGCGGCCGATCACATTCTTCTGGCCGTTCGCGTTGACGCCCTCGCCCACCGCATAGGCCCCCCCGTCGGGGGGGATGACCGAGCCATCCAGGGTCTCAAGCCCGACGAGTTTCCAGCGGTCGGGATCGGTCATATGGCTGCGCTGTTGCGCGCGTTTGCCCATGAAGTCTTCCTTCTTCTTGGAAATCGCCCAGTTCAGGCCCAGGTCCTGCGGGATGATGGTGCCGTCGGTCTCGTCGCCGATCATGATGAAGCCCTTTTCGGCCCGCATGATGTGCAGACATTCGGTGCCGTAGGGCATCACCCCCCCGAACTCTTCGCCCGCCTCCAGCAGAGCATCCCAGAAGGCGCGGCCCTGGCTGGCGGGAACGGCGATCTCATAGGACAGCTCGCCCGAGAACGAGATGCGATAGGCACGTGCGTCGAACTCACCGATCTTGCCGTCACGCCACTGCATGAAGGGCAGCGCCTCGGCAGACAGGTCCATGCCGCCACCGGCCTGATCGTTCAACTTTTCCAACACTTTCCGGGCGTTGGGGGGGCCAACGACGGCGACTTGCGCCAGCTGCTCTGTCACGTTGGCGACATAGACTTTCCAGTCCCACCATTCGCATTGCAGCCAGTCTTCCATCCAGGCGTGGATGCGGTCGGCCCCCCCGCCCGAGGTGGTGTGACACAGCCAGGTGTCTTCATCAATGCGCGCAACCACGCCGTCGTCTGACAGGAAGCCGTTTTCCGAGCACATCAGACCGTAGCGGCATTTGCCCACGGCCAGGTTCGACATCATGTTGGTATACATCATGTCCAGGAACTTGCCCGCATCCGGCCCCCCCTTGACGATCAGCTTGCCCAGGGTCGAGGCATCGAGCAGGCCCAGGTTCTCGCGGGTGTTCAACACCTCGCGATTGACCGCCTGTTCGTGGGTCTCGCCCGCTTTCGGGTAGCAGTAGGGACGGTACCAATGGCCGACCGGTTCAAAGTAGGCGCCTGCCTCGGCGTGCCAGCCGTGCATCGGGGGGGTCTGACGCACAGGCTGGAACAGCTCGGCCCGCGCCTCGCCCGCGATCGCACCAAAGCTGATCGGGTTGTAGGGCGGACGGAAGGTCGTGGTGCCGGTCGCCGGGATCTCCTGGCTCAGCGCGTCAGACAGGATCGCCAGACCGTTGATGTTGGAGAGTTTGCCCTGGTCGTTGGCCATGCCCAGCGTGGTGTAACGCTTTGTGTGCTCGACGCTTTCGTAGCCTTCGCGCGCAGCCAGCTGCACGTCCGAGACCTTCACGTCGTTCTGGAAATCCAGCCACATTTTCATGCGCTTATCGGGGGGGCCTGCGCCCTGCGGCATGACCCAGACGGGTTCGATCGGCTGCATTGTCTCAGCCTCGACCGACGGGGGGGCAGTCTTGGACGAGGTCTTGCCGCCCGCCGCCTTGCCCGCGACCTTGCCTGCCGCGTCGGCATCCGCCAGCACGTCGGCCAGCGACAGCGCGCCGGTGGCGGAACCTGCGGTAACCACGAAGGCGGCCCCCCCGTCATGACTGGTCGGAGCACGTTCCGGATCGGGGGGGCGGAAATGGGCCTGTTCGACATCCCAGATCAGCTTGCCGCCGCAATGCGACCACAGGTGCACGACAGGGGGGGACCAGCCGCCGGACATGGCAACCGCGTCACAGTCGATCTTTTCAAGCAGAGAGCCCTCGCCCGCCTGAGCGCAGATGGTCACACCGGTGACCTTCTTGCCGCCGATGACCTTGGCAATGCCCTTGCCGGCCTCGACACGGATGCCAGCCTCGCGGGCGGCATCCGCCAGCGGGCCCTTGGCCTCGGCACGGGCATCAAGGATGATCGGTACGCTCAGACCGGCAGCCTTCACCGCAAGCGCGGTGCGATAGGCGTCGTCATTGTTGGTCACGACCACCACGCGATCACCGACCGAAACACCCCCCCAGTTGACGATATAGTCGCGCACGGCACCGGCCAGCATGACGCCGGGAATGTCGTTGCCCGCGAAGGACAGCGGCCGTTCAATCGCCCCCCCGGTGGCCGAAACAATCTGCTTGGCGCGGATCCGCCACAACCGGTGGCGTGGCCGTCCGTCGCCCGGCGTATGGTCGGCCACACGTTCATACCCCCCCGTGGCATAGCATGGTCATAAACGCCAGCTCCCATGATACGGGTGCGAATAGTGACATTCGCCATGTTTTCAAGCTCTTCTACGGTCTTGTTGACCCAGTCTTCGACCGGCATCCCGTCCACCTCACCGCCATCCACGACGGCGCGGCCACCCCCCCAATGGGCGGTCTGTTCAATGAGCAGAACCTTGGCACCGGTCGACGCCGCCGAGCGCGCCGCGGCCAGACCGGCCACACCGCCGCCCACGACCAGAACGTCGACATGAGCATAGAAGTGTTCATACCGGTCCACGTCGCGTTCCTTGGGCACGCTGCCCAGGCCCGCCGACTGGCGGACGATGGGTTCAAAGAGCTTCTCCCACGCGACACGCGGGAACATGAAGGTCTTGTAGTAGAAGCCTGCGGTCAGGAAGCGCGCGAATTTGTTGTTGATCGCGCCCACGTCGAACTCCAGGCTCGGCCAGTGGTTCTGCGAGGTGCAGGTCAACCCGTCGAACAGCTCGGTCGTGGTGACGCGCTGATCCGGCTCGAACCGCGCACCTTCGCCCAGGTGCACCAGCGCGTTGGGCTCTTCCGAGCCGGAGGCGACGATGCCGCGCGGACGGTGGTATTTGAAGCTCCGGCCCACCAGCGTCTGACCCGCGCCCAGCAGGGCGGCGGCCAGCGTATCCCCCCCGGCATAGCCCGTCATGCGCTTGCCGTTGAAGGTGAATTCCATCGCTTTCGAGCGGTCGATCAGGCGACCGCCGGATGCCAGACGGGTGCTCATTTGTAGCCCTCCCAGTCGGGGGGGTGTTTCGCCTTGATCGCGTCGATCACGTCCTGCGGCGGCTCAAGGGTTTGTGCGGAATAGGTCGCGTAGACCTCCAGCGTCATCGTCGAACGCGCAGCATGGAAGAATTTCCCGCAGCCGCCGGTGTGACGCCAGCGTTCGAAGTGAACGCCCTTGGGGGGGTTCTTGCGTTCGAACAGATAGGTTTCGAAATCCTCGTCACTCGATCCGGGGGGGCCAAAGCGCGTGATATGCGCCTCGCCTTCCGCGTGGAGTTCCGTCTCGTCGGCCATCACGCCGCAATAGGGGGGGCACTGCAAAGTCAGCATGTCTGATCCTCCTAGTGGGCGACGCCAGCGGCGACGCTTTCGTCGATGAAGCGACCTTCGCGGAAACGGTCCAGGCCGAACTCGGCGGCCAGGGGGGGTCCCGGTTCGCCCTTGGCGACCAGCTCGGCCATCGCCCAGCCGGAGCCGGGGGGGATCGACTTGAAGCCGCCGGTGCCCCCCCAGCCCGCGTTGATGAAGGTGTTGCCCAGGGGGGCGTCTTCGAGATGACGGGCGAACGGTCGCCGGTCACGTCCACGATGCCGCCCCCCCACTGGCGCATCATGCGCAGGCGCGAGATGATCGGGAAGGTCTCGACCAGGGCGCGCACGGTTTCCTCCACGTGGTGGAACGAGCCGCGCTGGGTGTAGTTGTTGAACCCGTCGGTGCCGCCACCGATGACCAGTTCGCCCTTGTCGGACTGCGACATGTAGCCATGCACGGTGTTGGCCATGACGACCACGTCGATGGTCGGCTTGATTGGCTCGGACACCAGCGCCTGCAGGGCGACCGATTCCATCGGCAGGCGGAAACCGGCCTTGCCCGCCAGGTCGCCCGAGTTGCCCGCGACCACGATGGCCAGCTTGTCACAGGCAATGTCGCCCAGAGTGGTCTGAACCCCCCCGGTGACCTTGCCACCCGCCTGATCCACACCGGTGACTTCGCATTTCTGGATGATGTCCATGCCCATGTCGGAACAGGCGCGAGCATAGCCCCCCCAGGCCACGGCGTCGTGACGCGCGGTGCCACCGCGCGGCTGCCACAGGCACCCAGCACCGGGTAACGCGGACCATTGATGTCCATGATCGGCACCAGTTCCTTCACCCGCTGGGGGGGCGAGATGAACTCGGTCGCGACGCCTTGCAGGGCGTTGGCATGCGCGGTGCGCTGGTAACCCCCCCGAACCTCGTGATGGGTCTGGGCCAGCATCATCACGCCGCGGGGGGGCGAGAACATGACGTTGTAGTTCAGGTCCTGGCTCATGGTTTCGTAAAGACTGCGCGCCTTTTCATAGATCGCCGCCGAGGGATCCTGCAGGTAGTTCGACCGGATGATCGTGGTGTTACGACCCGTGTTGCCGCCGCCCAGCCAGCCCTTTTCGATGATCGCCACATTGGTGATCCCGAAATTCTTGCCCAGGTAAAAGGCGGTGGCCAGCCCGTGCCCACCGGCACCGACGATGACTACGTCGTATTTCTTTTTCGGCTGGGGGGGGAGCGCCAGGCCCTCTCCCAACCGGTATGATACCGCGCCCCCCCTTCGCGCGCGATGGCGAATGCCGAATAACGCCGCATGGCGATTCCCCCCCCTGTTCGGGATTTCCTATCGTCTTCCGTTTTACGGGTCGGGGGGGGCGAAATCCAATGCGATCCCGCGTCGCTTGAGGGGGGGAAAATCGCGACATGGTGAACCATCGGACCCCCCCTGTCCGGTTGTCGCACTTGACCAATGGGGGGGGTTTTTCCCGAGCCGCGGGCACTATACATGGGGGGGGAACGAAACGCGCGGAGAGATATGATGAGCTTCTGGATCTTCACCGGGGGGGCGCTGGCGCTGGTCGCCACAGGTGCCATGGTCGTGGCGATGCTGCGACGTCGCGAGGGCGCGGCGGAGGCCTCGGCCAGCTTCGACGTGCAGATCTATCGCGACCAGTTGAAGGAACTGGACCGCGACATGGCGCGCGGCACCATTGGCAAACCCGAGGGCGAACGCGCCCGGGTCGAGATATCGCGCCGCCTGCTGGAGGCTGACCGCAAGGCGCAGGCCGGGTCGCAGACCAGCACCGCTCCGGTCGGATTGACCTATGTGACGGCAGCGATTGCGGCGGTGATCGTGATTGGCGGCGGCTTTGCGCTCTATGACCAGATGGGGGGGGCCGCAGGTTATCCGGACCTGGGGGGGCTTGAAGCGCGCAAGGACATGGCGCGCGATGCGCGTGAAAACCGCGACAGCCAGGCCGATATCGAAGCCTCCCTGCCAGCCTGGGGGGGGCCACCACCCGAGGCCCCCCCCGCTGACTATGTTGCCCTGGTTGAACGTCTGCGCGAGGCGGTATCGACCCGCCCGGACGAGCTGGAAGGTCACATGTTGCTGGCCGACCACGAAGAAGCCCTTGGCAATTTCGTTGCCGCCTGGAAGGCGCAACAACGTGTGGTCGAGCTGAAAGGCGACGAGGCCACCGCCGGCGACAACGCACGTGTGGCCCATATGATGATCCTGGCCGCCGAAGGCTATGTCTCTCCCGAGGCCGAGGCTATCTGGCCCGCGCCCTGGATATTGATCCGGGCAACGAGGCCGCGCGCTTCCTGACTGGCGTCATGTATGACCAGACCGGCCGCCCGGACATTGCCTTCCGCCTGTGGCGTCAGCTGCTGGAAACCGGGCAGAGCGTGGACAGCCCCCCCTGGATGCATATCATTCGCGGCAATATCGAAAGCCTCGCTGCGCGGGCGGGCCACGATTATACCTCGCCCCCCCCTGCCCCCCCGGCTCCGGCCACAGCACCGATGGACGGCGGATCCGGCCCCCCCAGCGCCGAGGATATCGAGGCCGCGCAGGACCTCTCGCCGGAAGAACAGCAGGCGATGATCGAAGGCATGATCAACCAGCTTTCGGAACGGCTCGCCACCGAAGGCGGCCCGGCCAGCGACTGGGCGCGGCTGATCAACGTGCTGGGTGTGGTCGGCGAGACCGAGCGCGCCAAGCTGATCTTCGAGGAGGCCCTGGGCGTGTTCGACGGCGATGATGCCGATGTCGCGCTGTTGACCGAGGCCGCGCGCTCCGCCGGGGGGGTGACCGAGTGATCTTTGAGGAGATCGAAGACTTCGCCGCCGCGCTCGCGCCAATGACGGCGCTCGCCGGGCTCGACCTGGGCGACCGCACCATCGGTGTGGCCGTGTCCGACAGTTTTCGGCAGGTGGCGACACCGCTGGAAACCATTCGGCGCAAGAAATTCGGTGTGGATGCGGCACGGTTGATGGAGATCGCCAAGGATCGCTCGCTGGGCGGCATCATCCTGGGCCTGCCGCGCAACATGGACGGTTCCGAAGGCCCGCGCTGTCAATCAACCGCGCCTTTGCCCGCAATCTCAGCCGGTTGACCCATCTGCGATCGGCTTCTGGGACGAGCGCCTGTCCACCGTGGCCGCCGAACGGGCACTATTGGAGGCGGATACGTCGCGAAAACGTCGCGCCGAGGTCATTGATCACGTCGCCGCCGGGTATATCTTGCAAGGTGTGCTAGATCGGATGAGGCATATGCAATGACGGACGACGTCTGGAAACGGGAAGAACCTGAAAGCCCCCCCTGCGTGAAAGTGTGTTCCATGCATCCCGAGGAAGGGCTCTGCGTCGGATGCCTGCGCACGCGCGAGGAAATCGCCACCTGGGGGGGCCGCATGACGCCCGCCGAACGGCGCGAAGTCATGGCCAAGCTGCCCGGCCGCGCCCCCCCGCGCATCCACAAGCGCCGCGGTGGGCGTCAGGCCCGCATGCAACGCGGCTGACGCCGCTCACGGGACTTTCACCGCATCGTGACGCGCGGGCGGGAGACTTCCCCCCCGCTAAAGCGTTCCGCCTCATTGTTGGATCACAGCAATGAGGCGAAACGCGCGCTACCAATTGGCGGAGTGGGCGTTTCAACACCAAGTTGTGTCTCAACTTGATCTCGAAACGCTTTAGGGTGGCGGGCAAAGGAGCCCCCCCCATGCGTTCACCCCCCCTCCCCCCCTTTGTTGCCGCCCTTATACTAACCACCTCCCCCCGGCCTTGTCTCAGGTGGCCGACAGCCCCCCCACCCGCCCCCCCGACGATCGCCCAATGGATCAGGCCGCCTTGGACACGGCGGTGCGCGGCCAGACCCTGACGTTCTTCGATGGTGGCGAATCCCGGTTCGAAACGGACGGCAAATACAGCTGGACCTACGGTGAAGGCGGCACCTGGCTGGGCCATTACGCGGTGGGCGAGGACAGCACGATCTGCATTACCTTCGTCACCGGCGTGGAACGCTGCGACCTTTACGTGCAGAATGGTGAACGGCTGGTACTGATCACCCAGGACGGCATGCGATTTCCGGTAAAGGAGGTCCGTTAGAGACCTAAAATTATTAAACAGTATTCGCCAATGCCACCTCTCGCGGGCAAAGCCCGCTGCCGGTCAATGGGTGGCCGCGCTGCGCGCGGCAGTCGGATCTCCGGCACGGTACGCCGGGCGTATAACCTCAACGTCCTGCACCAGCCGAGCGCAGCGAGGCCACCGCCGCGCCACCGAAAACTATTTAATAGCTTTTCACCGAGACGCCCCCCCGCGGATTACTCCGCCGCCTCGGCTTCCGCTTCGGCGTCGATCTCGGCCGCCCGTTTCTCGACCAGGTCGACGATATGGTCGATCATGCCTGCATTGTCCTGCTTGTGATCCTGCTTGCCCGCCACATAGACCATTCCGGACCCGGCCCCCCCGCCGCCGGTGAAGCCAACATCGGTCATCAACGCCTCGCCGGGGGGGCCGTTCACCACGCAGCCGATGATCGACAGGGACATGGGCGTGTGGATATGCGCCAGGCGTTCCTCCAGCGCGGCCACGGTCTTGATCACGTCAAACCCCCCCTGCCGCGCGCAGCTGGGGGGGCAAGAGATGATGTTCACGCCGCGATGGCGCAGACCGAGGCTTTTCAGGATCTCATAGCCAACCTTGACCTCCTCAACCGGGTCCGCCGACAGGCTGACGCGGATCGTGTCACCAATCCCGGCCCAGAGCAGGTTGCCCAGACCGATTGCCGATTTGATCGTACCGGAGACAAAGCCGCCCGCCTCGGTGATGCCAAGGTGAATGGGCGCGTCCGTGGCCTCGGCAATGCCGTGATAGGCGGCGGCGGACAGGAACACGTCCGAGGCCTTCACGCTGATCTTGTATTCGCGAAAGTCGTTGTCTTCGAGGATACGGATATGCTCCAGGCCGCTTTCCACCATCGCTTCGGGGGGCAAGGTTCACCATATTTTTCAAGCAGATGCTTCTCCAGGCTGCCCGCGTTCACGCCGATGCGGATGGAACAGCCGTGGTCCTTGGCGGCCTTGATCACCTCGCGCACGCGGTCCTCGGACCCGATATTGCCCGGGTTGATGCGCAGGCAGGCGGCACCGGCCTCAGCGGCTTCGATGGCGCGTTTGTAATGAAAATGGATGTCCGCGACGATCGGCACCGGGCTTTCCTTGACGATCTCGCGCAAGGCCGTGGTCGCCCCCCCCTCATCCGGGCAGGAGATCCGCACGATATCCGCGCCTGCCTCGGCGGCGGCCAGCACCTGTCCCAGGGTCGCCTTGACGTCCGAGCTGTCGGTGTTGGTCATGGTTTGCACGGCAATCGGTGCCCCCCCGCCGCCAACAGGCACGTTGCCCACCATGATCTGGCGGGAGGTGCGGCGGTCAATGTCGCGCCAGGGACGGATCGGATTGTGGCTCATGTCGGCACCTTTGCAGCAGGTCGGGACAGCTTGTCACGCCTTAGGTAGCGTGCCGGACCCAAGACCACAAGCAAACGCGTGCGACACACGCGCACAATCGCGGGGGGGCCGCGTCGGGACAGTTTGTCACGCAGTGAAAAGGACGGCGCTCAGCGCGCGCAGACCGTCGCAGGCACGAAATCCGGATCATCCGGCGTGGGCGTCGCGATCAGACGCGCTTCGGGCGAGCTGGCCTCGACCGGCTGATAGGCCGCAGCGAGCGTTTCGGCCCCCCCCAGGGCGACATTCTTGACCACGCTCGCGCCCTCGCCCGCCGGGCCGTATACCGTGCCGTTGACCGCGAAGAATACCGCCCCCCCCGCGTTGCCGGTGCGCAGGGTCGGTGGCTGTTCAGTGCGCGGCAGGACAAAGCGTTCGCAGGCGTCCAGCACCTTTTCTTTGATCACGGTCCCGTCAGCGGCACGCACACGCACCCAAGCCGGGCGCACGGCGAACAGCACAACCTCTGGCGCTTCCTCACCCAGCACCACCGGGGGGGTGACCGGGACCTCGGGCTCCGCCGTCGTGGCGGCGGTCAGGACCGCGTCGCGGACCGGAGCCGGTACAGGCTGCGCCATAACGCCCACAGAGCGCGGATCGAGCGTGGCAATCGGGCCGTCGCGTGGCACCAGAACCGGCACATCCAGCACCGGCGGGCGCGACAGGCGATCAAGCGCTTCGACGGTGGGCGGCGCGGGGGGGGCCGTGTCGCTCGCATCGGGACCGGCGGAGGCAATCAGTTCCTCGGTCACGGGATCGGGCAATGCCTCCATCGCGCTGGCGGTCTGTTCGACCGGCGCGAAATCGACACGCTGGATTTCCTTCAGCACCGACCAGCCGCCAAAACCGATCACGCCGACCAGCGCCAGCAGCACCGCGACCGAGCCAACCGCGCCCGGTTCGATCCCTGCAAAAATGCTCTCCTGACGCGGCACAAAGCTTGCGTCCGGATTGGCCAGCGGGTCGCCAGAATATTCCTTGCGCGCGGGTTTGGTGGTCGAGGCTTCCTCGGACAGGCCATGGGCGGTCGCGAATCCTGCTTCGGTACAGAAGACCTGATATGCCCACTCAGGATCCATGCCGAGGTAGCGCGCATAAGACCGCACATAGCCTGCGATGAACCCTTGCGTCTCAAACGCGGTGGTATCGCAGTTTTCGATCGCCGCGATATAGGTCGCCTTGATCTTCAACTCGCGCTGTACGTCCAGAAGGGATTTGCCAAGGGTCGCGCGTTCGCCGCGCATCACGTCGCCAAGGCGGAGCTCGTAGCTGTCAAAGCCTGTCGGCTCTGCCTGCTCTTCGACCTTCGGTGAGATCCACCGCTTGATCATGCCCTGCCCCCCCTGATCGCTTTATTACTGTCCCCCCCAATCGGCCACGATTCGCGAAAATCGCCCGCCGTTGGGGGGGTAGAATTACCACATACAAGGCGCGGTTGCACCTGCCGAACTGTCTCAGGCGGACAGCTCGGCGCGATTCAGCTCACATTGCGACCAGAGGTTGTCCAGCGCCGCGACCAGCTTGTCCATTTCGTCGGGACCATGCACCGGCGAAGGCGTGAAGCGAAGCCGTTCGGTGCCGCGCGGCACGGTCGGGAAGTTGATCGGCTGCACATAGATGCCAAATTGATCAAGCAGCATGTCGGACAGCACCTTGCAATGCACCGGGTTGCCGACGATCACCGGCACGATATGGCTGCCGTGGTCGATGACAGGCATGCCCAGAGCCCGCAGGCGGGTCTTCAGAACCTTGGCCTGGGTCTGCTGCGCATCGCGGCGCGCCTGATCTGTTTTCAGGTGTTTGACCGAGGCTGCGGCACCTGCCGCCACCGCCGGCGGCAGCGATGTCGTAAAGATGAAGCCCGGCGCATAAGATCTTATGGCATCGCACATTTTCGCGCTGGCCGCGATGTAGCCACCCATCACGCCATAGGCCTTGGCCAGGGTGCCGTTGATGATGTCGATGCGGCCCATCAGACCGTCACGTTCACAGACACCGGCTCCGCGCGGGCCGTACATGCCGACCGCATGCACCTCGTCGATATAGTCAACGCACCGAACTCGTCGGCCAGGTCGCAGATCGCTTCAATGGGACCGAAATCGCCATCCATCGAATAGATCGATTCAAAGGCGATAACCTTGGGCGCGGCAGGATCGTCCGCCGCCATCAACGCGCGCAGATGATCAACGTCATTATGCTTGAAGATGCGCTTGGCCCCCCCCGTTGCGGCGCACCCCCCCTTCGATCATTGAGGCGTGGTTGAGTTCATCCGAGTAGATGATCAACCCCCCCGGGAAGAGCTTCGGCAGCGTCGAAAGGGTGGCGTCATTGGCAATATAGGCCGAGGTGAACAGAAGGGCGGCTTCCTTGTGGTGAAGGTCGGCCAATTCGGCTTCCAGCCGCTTGTGATAGACCGTCGTGCCCGAGATGTTGCGCGTGCCACCGGACCCTGCGCCGGTGGCGTCCAGTGCCTCGTGCATCGCCTCCAGAACCGCCGGGTGCTGGCCCATGCCAAGGTAATCATTGCCACACCAGACCGTGACCGGAGCCTGGCTGCCATCCGGACGGGTCCAGACCGCGTGGGGGGGAAAATTGCCCTTTTCCCGTTCAATGTCGATGAACGTGCGGTAGCGGCCTTCGTCATGCAGGCGCTGCAGCGCCGCGTCCAGTTTCGCGTCGTAGTTCAAAGTCCCCCCCTCCAAGGGTCCGGTGTGATCCTGTTCGTTGCGCCACCATACAGGTCCGTAAGGTGAACACATTCAAAAAAACCGATACAAAAAGACGCAGGAGCGGCCCTTGACCTGAATCAAGAGCCGGTTTCGCGGTCAAAAGGTTTCCGAAAGGAACCAACTGATGGACTCTCGAAATCCTATTATTTCAGTCGGATTTTATATGATTCGTGCCGATCAGTCCTCGGCCACGACGATCTCACAATCCGCCCCCCCGCCCTGTTCGGCGGCTTGGCGTTGCAGCGGTCCAATGCGGCCTCGGCGGCACCCGCGCCCTTTGCAATCACCCAGGCCTCGGTTCCCGCGGACAGAGCCAGCACCTTGGGCCCGTCGCCGTCCTTCCAGGTCTTGCGCAGACGCTCGGTGGCAGGTTGGCTCATCATCAAGGGCTGGGGGGGTTTCCAGCTTTTCGGCAGAAGCAGCGCCACGACGGCGCAGGCACGGCTGCCCGAGGTATCGGCACAGGTCTTCAGCGCGGTGGCCTTGGCGGCTTCGGGGGGGTTGTGCAGCTTGGCGACAAAGGCCAAGTGCTCCATCTTCAGCGCCTGATCCGTCGGCACCGCCAACGCGCCATAGTAACTGTACCCGGCCGCCTCCAGCGCCTTCAGACGATTGCGATCGGCAAACTGGGACACCAGCCCGTCGATGCTGGCGCTCATCTCATCCGACAGGCCCTCGATCGCGACGGGTTCCATCACCATCCCCCCCTTGGGGGCTGAACAACATCTTGCGCGCCGCGCGTTCCTCGACCGGTTCGGCCACTGCCGTTCCCGTCATCATCACCCCCCCGGCCACAACCGCCAACAGACCCCCCCGTTTCATCGCACGCTCCTTCACTGGTTTCACGGGCAGCTTACCGCCTGCCCCCCCGGCGCGCCACCAGACCCTCTGGACAGTGGCCCGCGCGCTGTTACCCTGACCGGCAAGATATCGCAAACATGCCGGAGCGCCTCATGACACTCGACCCTGTTCTGAAAAAGATCGACGATGACCTGCCTGCCAGCACCGACCGTCTGCTGGAACTTCTGCGCATCCAGTCCGTGTCGACCGACCCGGCCTATGCGGCAGAATGCGACCGTGCCGCCGATTGGCTGGTGGAAGACCTGAAAAGCATCGGCTTTGACGCCTCAAAACGCCCGACACCCGGCCATCCGATGGTGGTGGCCCATACCGGAGGGGGGGATGGACCGCATGTCATGTTCTATGGCCATTATGACGTGCAGCCGGTGGACCCGATCGAGCTGTGGGACAGTGCGCCGTTCGAACCCGCATTGGAGGACACGCCAAATGGCAAAGTCATTCGCGGGCGCGGGTCCTCGGACGACAAGGGCCAGTTGATGACCTTTGTCGAGGCCTGCCGCGCCTGGAAATCGGTGCACGGTTCGCTGCCCACCAATATCTCGATCTTCTTTGAAGGCGAAGAGGAATCGGGCTCGCCGTCGTTGGTGCCCTTCATGAAGGAAAACGCCGAAGAGCTGACGGCGGATGTGGCGCTGATCTGCGACACGGGGGGGCTTTTCGAATCGAAGACGCCCGCCATCGTGACCCAGCTGCGCGATGGTGGGGGGGGAAGACTTTACCATTACCGGCCCCCCCGACCGCGATCTGCATTCGGGCATGTATGGCGGTATCGCAATGAACCCGATCCGCGTGCTGACCCGCATTCTTGCCGATCTGCATGACGATACCGGACGCATCACCTTGCCCGGCTTCTATGACGGGGGGGTCGAGGAGCTGACGGACGAGATTCGCAGCCAGTGGCAGGGGGGGCTTGGTTTTGACCACGGCACATTCCTGGGCGATGTGGGTCTGCGGGTTCCGGCGGGCGAACAGGACCGCACGCCGCTGGAAATGATCTGGTCGCGCCCGACCTGTGACGTGAACGGGATCTGGGGGGGTGGCTATACCGGCGACGGGTTCAAGACGGTGCTGCCCAGCCAGGCCTCGGCCAAGGTCAGCTTCCGCCTGGTGGGCAAGCAGGATCCATATGCGATCCAGAAAGCCTTCCGCAGCTATGTGGAAAGCCGCCTGCCCGAGGGGGGGTTCAGTATCGAATACCGGTCCAAGGACGTCGCAGCGCCTCGCAGATGTCGACCGAAAACCCGGCGTTCGAGCAAGCCCGCAAGGCCCTGTCGGAGGAATATGGCATCCCGGCTGCTTATGTAGGTTGTGGCGGGTCGATCCCGATTGCCGGCCATTTCAAGGACATTCTGGGCATGGACGCGATGCTGGTGGCTTTGCCAAGGATGATGACAACATCCATTCGCCGAACGAGAAATACGACCTGGAGAGTTTCCACAAAGGGATCCGCTCCTGGGCGCGCATCCTGGCCGAAATGTCCAGCTGACAAGGATATTTCCGGGGGGGCGGCGTCGCACGACTCTGCCCCCCCGGATTTTTCGAAAAATCCGGACCGGAAAATTCGAATTTTCCGGATACCTAAAGGGTCGGGATCAGAACACGCCGAAGAACCGTTCCGGCAGCTCGAACTGGGCCGAGATATCTGGCCGATCGAACTCCCAGAACCCGGTGGTGCCGCGTGCCTTCCAGCTGTCATGCATCGCCTGACGATAGGGTTTCATGTCAAAGCCCTCGTGCATCGGCAGGTCGGCGAAGGCCTCAAACGTGGCGCGATCCTCGCCCCCCCGCGCCTCGGCAAACCAATGGCGTCCGATGGCCGTGTCCTTGACCCCCCCTGCCCCCCCGATCTCCTGCGTGACCGCATTGCGCCGGTTCATCGCCGAGACATATTCGGGGGGGAAGTCACAGAATTTCAGGTGGAACAGATACAGCGCATCCGGGGGGGTGTGCAGCTTGTCGAGCTTGGTGAAATGCCCGCCCCCCCGCGCGATCTTGGTCCCCCCCGCCGAGATCACGCAGGGCTTGGAATAATGCGGGGGGGCCAGGCGCACATGGCGGCGCGGGCCGAGGATACGGTCGGTGACCGCCTCGGGTTCCTTGTCGATACGGTGCACCACCTCAAGCCCCCCCAGGGGGGGCGTCAAAGCGCGGCGCAAAGGCTTGCCGGACAGGAACTCCAGAAGGTTCTGCCCCCCCTGCGCGGGGGGGTCAACCACCACAAGCTCGTCCACATCACCGACAATTACGTGGTCGTAGTAACAACGCAGCCCCCCCTCGACCAGATTGTTCAGAAGCCGCCAGCGTTTCATGTCGAAGTTCTTGTGCGGGTCGCCGGGGGGGATGCCGATGATGTTGCAGCCCTGGGCCAGCTCTGCCACCGCCTCGCCCCCCGACCATGGTTCACGATATAGCAGTTCTCACGCCCCCCCAGAACCTCGCCGTAATGATGCAGCCATGCGCGCAGGAAGAACAGATCGTCCCGCACCATGGTCAAGGCCGCCACTTTCGATTGCATCTGCCTGCTCCGCCCCCCCTGGCCCCCCCTTTGTCTGGGGGGGCCGATTTCCGACTGATTTGTCCGATACATACAGGCTTTGGAGCGTCGTGAGAATCAAAATCCACCCAAGGTGGGTCACCTTAGGAGTCGGTGGCCCGGTGCCCAAGCGCCAGACGCACGCCCTTTACGCCCAATGCCAGCCAGGGCACCCCCCCATGCAGCGCCAGATCGAACATGTCGATGGGCCGGGTCAGATCACCTGCGACCAGCATGCGCAGCTTTTCCCAGAGATGCGGTTCAGGGGGGGAAAAGGGAGCCAGACCAAGGGTCAGGGCTGCGACCAGAAATACGGTCAGGGACGTGTCATCAATCAGCTTGAACATGGGACATTTCCGGGTGGGGGGGAAAGTGGCGCGGTTGACGGGGGGGCTCGAACCCGCGACCCCCCCCGGCGTGACAGGCCGGTACTCTAACCATCTGAGCTACAACCGCGCTTTGCCTTTCGGCTATGTAAGAAAGGGGGGGGTAAGCCCTTTCCTGATACCCTCTCCCGGATCGGGTGGCAGCGGTGGCGCGGTTGACGGGGGGGCTCGAACCCGCGACCCCCCCCGGCGTGACAGGCCGGTACTCTAACCATCTGAGCTACAACCGCTCACTGCCGTCCCCCCCTCTCGGGAACTGTCCGGGCGTTCTAGAAGCGCATGGCGAGGGCGTCAAGCGCTTTACGAAAGCTTCGGGAAAAAAAATGAGCGCCGCCGAAGACCGGCCCGCCGCAATGATTGCGAGCGTCCAATCGGGCAGGTAGTTTACCGTGGGACAAGGGAGGGGGGGTCGATGGACCTGACATTAGACCAGCTGCAAGCCATGAGCGACGCCGAGATCCTGACTGTGACACAGGATCTTTTCATGCAGCTCATGTTCGGCGGCGCGTCGCGCCTGTCGCCGGTCTTCGTGATCTCGATGTTGCTGATCGCCCTGGCCCTGTGGTTGAAACGGCGTCCGGGCGAAGGGTTCTGGGCCTGGGTCTTCCCGCGTCGTATCTATCAGACCAGCTCCTTCTGGGTGGACGTCAAGCTGTGGATTACCGGCGGTGTGTTGCGGGTTCTGGGGGGGCTGTTTTCATTGCTCGCCTTCGCCCCCCCACTGCTCGCGGATCGGGTGCAACGGCTTTTGGCCGGGGGGGACACGGCCCCCCCCGACAGTACCTGGCCACCGATCCTGATTGGTCTGATCCTGTTCACCGCCAGCGATTTCGCCGGCTACTGGGTGCATCGCATCTTCCATGAACGCCCCCCCCGGCTCTGGCCCTTCCATGCCCTGCACCATTCGGCGGAACAGCTGAACCCGGTCACCCTGCTGCGCAAACACCCGATTTATGACGTGTTCGCGACGGTTGCGCGCGCCATTCTGGTGGGGGGGCTGCTGCAGGGCCTGTTGTTGGGGGGGCTGGTTGTGGGCACGGTGGATATTGTCACGATCATGGGGGGGGCGAACCTGTTCTACTACGCGTTCAATCTGGCCGGAGCAACCTGCGCCATACCCATATCTGGCTCAGCTGGGGGGGACCACTGGTTGAACATGTTCTGATCTCACCCGCGCAACACCAGATCCATCATTCCATCGACCCCCCCCGTCATTTCGACAGGAACTATGGCGAGGTTCTGGCGATCTGGGATTGGATGTTCGGCACGCTCTATGTGCCGAAAGGCGAAGAGAGCCTGGAGTTCGGCCTGGCCGATCTGAAAGGCCAGCGCATCGACCAGCCCCCCCATGGCACCCTGCGCGCTGCGCTGATCGAACCCTTCGTGGCCTCATTCAACCGCTCAAGCCGCCGCAAGCGGGCAGCGGCCGGGCGGTTGAACACGCAAAGCGCCCAGCGGACAGCCCGCCAAGCGGGAAATAACCCCCCCCACGCCCCCCCCAATTGGCCACTGGCCTCTGACCTTCAATCCCAGCACTATACGCGACATAGCCAACCGACAGGGGGGGCACAGATGAGCAGCGTCAAGGAACAGTATGAGGCCTTTCCTTACCCCCCCGAACGGGACCCGGCAGACGAAAAGCGCCGGTTGATCACCGGATCCCCCCCCTCGCATCCGCTGGAAATGGATCAGTTCCTGTGGAACGGCAAACGGGATTGGACCAAACCCCCCCTGCGCGTGCTGGTGGCCGGAGGCGGCACCGGGGGGGACGGGTTGATCCAACTGGCCCAGGTGCTGACCAGCGCCCGGCGTCCCTACCGGATCACATATGTCGACCTGTCGACGGCTTCACGCGCAATCGCCGAGGAACGGGCAAAGATGCGCGGCCTCCAGAACATTACCTTTCTGACCGGCAGCCTGCTGGACGCCCCCCCGCAGCTGGGCGAGTTCGACTATATCGACTGTTGTGGCGTGCTGCATCACCTGCCCGAACCGCAGGACGGGTTCAACGCCCTGGCCCACGCCCTGGCCCCCCCCGAAGGTGGGCTGGGCTTCATGGTCTACGCGCCTTATGGACGCAGCGGCGTCTATCCGCTTCAGGACGCCTTTGCGCGACTGTTTGCGGGGGGGCTGCCTCCGAAGGAACGCTTGCGGGAGGCGCGCAAGATCCTGGCCAAGCTGCCAAAGGGACACCCGTTTGCGCAGAATCGAATGGTCGGCGACCACAAGCGCAGCGACGCCGGTTTCTATGACCTTCTGCTGCACTCAACCGACCGGCCCTACCGCGTGGCGGAGGTTGTATCGGCGCTGGATCAGGCCGGATTGCGCCTGGCCGGGTTCACCAACCCCCCCGCGCTTTACGACCCGTCCGACCTGACCGGGGGGGACATGCCCCCCCTGCCCGACGATCCCGTTGCCCGTATGAGCCTTGCTGAAGAGCTGCGCGGCACGATCCGCATGCACACCGGCTACGCCGTGCCCAAAGCCCGCGCTGGGACAGTGGCAGAGGGGGGGCGCGATCTGTCGCTTGTGCCGCACCTCAAGGGCGTTGGTCCTGACCCCCCCTTGGCCCGAGAGATTGCAAAACGCGGACGGATCACGGTCAAATCGGACGGGGGGGAACAGATCACGGTCAAGCTCGACAAGGCCATCGCGCCCGTACTGGCGGGCATCAACGGCCGCACCCCCCCCTGTCGCAGCTTGCCACACGCGCCGGGATCGACCCGATCGCCATGGCCGCGCTGTGGACACCCGCCAGCGACGCCCTGCTGCGCCACGGATTGATCCACTATTCGCGCCTGCTGTGCTGACGCCCGGCGGCGCGCTTTGCATGGTTCTGGGTGTGTGGGGGGGGTGGTGGGTCGTGAGAGGCTCGAAGTCTACATCACGGAACTCACTCCATTGACTTTTATGCGTTTTTCGGGACGCGCCACCGTTGATGTGTACTAGTGGTATGCACCAAACTAGCCACTGTCAACTATTGCTCGCGCTTCGCACTAAGGCTCCAGAAACGGTTGAGAAGGCCGTGGACGTGAACTCCGGCTTTCTCTTCCAGTTCATCTCAACCATTTACACTGGCTGCGTGATTTATCTTTTGCAGTGAGCCTTGATGTACCGCTCAGCGGCGGCCTTCAGTATGATCGTGCGCCATCATAGCTCCATCCCAGTTCACTGTAGGTGTAAGCAAACCAAGGGGGGGATGGGCCGAAAAGCAATCGTCGCCACCATCTAGCATCTTTCGCAAGGCAAAGGGCTTCTTTCGACGTGAGCGTTTGTCCCTTCAATGGACCATCAATCGCAAGCCCCCCCGTATAGGTACGCACTACCTTTGATTTCTCACATTTCAAGCCATTACTCCAAGTACCGCGCCCAAAACCATCAGGCAAAGGGAAGTTTGCACTGCCTAGACCGAACCTCGCTTCGAACCTGATGTTTTCTGGTGAGGACGGTCAACTAAGCTCATCTACAGGTTTGCTTTCCCAGATTGGGGGGGCATGGAGAACAATTGCCGCCTTGGAAGGATCATCCCAAATGGCTTCGTCCAGATCCAAATAGTAGAAGTGAGCAGTTTTGCCTGTAGAAAGCGCTTTACTACGTTCCTTTCCCTTCTTCGTGTAAATCACGACTAGATCACCTTTCTGTACCTTTTTGAAAGGGAACCAGTAGGTATGGTAGAAGTTGATTGTCGGCGATCCATCGGCATACCCGGATTGCGCAATCAGAAAGTCGCCCAAGTCTAGATCGGCTTTTACACGCAAGGTAAGACGTTCCTTGGCGAGATTTCCCTTAGAGATGATTGAACGCAGCTCCAAGTTCATAGTTTGATCACCTTTGCCACAAGTCCACCGGCTAGAAGAGCAATCCCGCCCGCAAGAAACACCCCCCCCGCCGTCGGTTGGTTCTCCCAAATACTCACAACAAAACCAATAATTATTGCCCCCCCAGACGTTAAGGCTGCACCCGAGAGAATTTCGACACCGGTATGCGTTTTCAGCTTTTCCTTCAGAACAGCTTCATTCTTGTCCGCAGTATGGAACCTCTCGGCAAAGTCCTTTGCTCGGCTCAACTCACTCTCAAGCCTTTCTATCTCGTCGAGAAGGAACTTCTGTACTGCTGGGGGGGAGTTCAACTCATCATCGCTAAGCTGCCGACGGACGCCCCCCCCAAAAGACTTTCGCGGACCCTTCGCTTGAGCGTCCATTCCCGTAGGCGATACCGCTGCTTCGGTCGGTTCTTCCAGCTCCCCCCCATCTTCAATTTCTTGTTTGCACATTGCTACCTCTCAACCAATCTCCGAACTCTGTTTTGGAAAGCCATGGAAGGCAACAACAAAACGGCCACTGGTAAGGTTTTTTACTTCCCTTACAGTACATGTATTTGGCCATTCTCTGGGAGAACTGTCTGCTGTGTTGTGCCCCCCCTCAGGTACCTAGCGTTTTGCGGCTCCTGACTTCTGCCCACCACGGGAGTAGCCGACCCATATCTTCTGAAAACGGGTACTTACGCTGCTCGGTCTCACTTCCTCCCTGCAACGCACGAAGAATGGCGTCCAATCGCCACCCAAGAAAGTCCTTGGAGTTCGCTTTATCTAGAGCCTCTTTGAATGTCGCCTCTGTCGCAGTAGTCAACGCGCTTTCTAACTCAGGCGCTGCAACAAAGACTACTGGCTTTCGATCCTCTTCAAGTATCTGAGGGTCTTTGGCATCCGCTAGCTCATGTGCAGTTTGGATTACCTTCTCGCGCAGAGGTTCTGCCATGACCAGCCAATTATCCAACGTAAGAACTACTCCGACGGAGTGCTCAGAAACTTCGCGACCTGTTAAGCCCCCCCTCCGTGAATGCGAGAAGAAACGCCACAACTGGAACACTGCCTTCGATATGTCCTCAAGTCCCTTTGCTAGTGATGGGTCTTTTCCGAACATTGCATCATGAGACATCCGCGTCGCCTTGCACTCGAAGGCTATCGTGATTTTATCGTTCTCTGTGCAGAGAATATCCGGGGGGGTATCGAATGTGTTCGGTTTCTTTCGATAAGAGAACTCTCGCTCCCATTCGAAACCTGAAAGCACTTCCGAGAGGTAGTTGAAGCAGTACTCCTCAAACCGTCGCCCATAATCATTTCTTACGGGACCACCACCCCCCCCGACAACATCATAGAATACGCCCGATGTTACTCGCTCAAGAATGAGTTCTGGAAGTGGTGCCAGAACCCTCTCCCCCCCACTTTTTCCGAAGCGCAAACACGGAGCCTGCCTAAGGATACTCGCCTTATCAGCAGTGTGTAATAGCTTCCTACGGTGTTTTCTGGCCTGTCTTGCCGCCTCTGAAAAAGGCAAGGAAATCAATGCGAGAACGCGGTCAACTTCCTCTCGTGTAACGCCGAACTCCTCCCATAGAATTTCATCAGGGGGGGAAACAACGGGTTGCTTGGTGAAAGCGACAAATAGCATGAAGCCAATGTACGAGAAGCGATCCAGGGAAATGCCCTGTCGTTCCTCAAAGTAATCCGCACATACACCTTGCCCGTAGACGTAGGCGTTTCGGTAGAATTGTGCGGCATGGAAAAAAACCCCCCCTTTGCCAGTCGAACTGCCGAGCAGCTATTCGTCCCATCTCAACGAGGACATCTTTGGACTTCTTCTGGACATCGTACTCAGCATTTTCCAACTGTCGGAGCCGGTTCACACACCCGACAAGCGATTGGTAGTGATCGCATCGAAGTCTCCGAATTCCTCCTTTAGTTTTGCCGAGGACTTTCGGGGGGGTCGTCATCAGCTCGTTCGCAAGGGTTTCGATTTCCCACTTCTGAATGAAGTATTCGCTACGCCCATCCGTGGTTATTGCGCCCTCAGGTATAGTGTCCGGGAGGAGATAAGGACGCGCTGCACCATGGTAGTCGGTCTGCAGCGCATTTGCAGCCCAGAGCAACTGCATGAACTCTTCATTCCCGGCTATGCCGAGCATCCTATCCAACTTCTTACGGTGATAATGACGCACCAATACATTGCTCCGGTAAACTCTCGCCCCCCCAATCCTCCCGCTTTTCAGCTCAGGTAACAACTGGAACAATCCATTACGTCAACAGTTAGCTGGGGGGGCGTAGTGCTTCTAGAGCCGATAGGAGGTGCTGCTGCCCAAGTCGCGCAGTGGTGCCCAATAGAGCATGGTTCACCTCGTCCGTATCGACTACTTCAGCCAACTTGGAGAACCAATCCGCCGCGAACGATGCCTCAGCTATTGATAGCCTTTCGGCGATCTTGGAAACGGCAAAGAGCGTTGTTGCTTCCCGCCCCCCCGTTCGGGAACGAGACTTTGCTATCTTCTTACTGACCGCCTTCATCCCGCCGTCTATGGCTTTCGTCAGGTGGTGTTTCGGCAAGCCGCTAGGGAGAAAATCCGCGAAGTCTAGGAAGCTTCAGCGGTCGCCACGTCAGCCGCAGCGTTGACGACGAAGCCAATGACATGATCCGTTTTGCCGAACTTCCTTTCAAGTGTCTCAAGAGCATGCAGCCTCTGTTCACGGGAAGACGCAGACTGAACCTCCTGCATCAACTGGACAATTGGAATGTCCCGTTCTGAAAGCCAATCAATCCGCGCGTCCTCAAGAATCGTTGTCTCGTCAATTATGGTGCGCTCATCGACAACTCCTCCCCCCCTAAGATCACAGCCGGTGAAGTCAAACCCCCCCCGGAGGTCAGCTCCACAGAAGTTTAGGTTGCGCAAATCCGAATACTTGAAATCTGTTGCGGGGGGGTCCAAGCCAGCCACCTGAGCGAGGCGGTCGAACCTCAACTCCCTGCTGGCCAACACTTCAGCGATGAAGCGTCTATCCTCTTCGGTCAAACAGTCTTCGACTAGGGTAGTCATTCTTCCGTAAACTCCGACCGAGCGGCAACTACGGCGTTTTCTACATGACCTTGAGGGATCATAGATGCCTCTCGGCGCAGAGCTTTCTCAAGCACCTTAGCAACGACCGCATCTTTGTTGCGCGTCAAGCTGAACAGTTTCCCTCTAAGGTCTCCCCCCCGAGTTGGTTTAACAGTTATATGCGAGCGTCGAACTTGAAGCTCTGCAGCCACTCGAAAGCGGTTGCCTCCTTCCCTGCGTAGAAGTCGGCATAGACGTTGCCCATCTATCGCTGCTCCATCAAGCGGGGGGGCATCTTCTTTGGTCTTCGGGGGGGAAGCAGCCTGTACCTTCCATGCGCTGCCCGGCAACGCTTCATTGGAAGTAGGGTTTTTTCTTCGCAAATTACGTGGCTGAACGCTCTCCCCCCCATTTCAGCCTTCCCTGAAGCAGTGGGTAAGTCCATCCCATCTGCACAAACTCCTCCACCAGCAGCTCCGCCAATCCCCCCCAATTGCGTAGAGTGTGTCTTTTCTTCACGGGCGGTAGCCAACGCCGTGCTGCCGTAGTCACACCCCCCCAGAGCGGTCTCACACCCCCCCTCAAGTGTCAGTTGGAGCCGAGCTTGCGAAATACCAACTGAATACTCTCGTCCGCTAACGCAGACTTCTCCTGTCGAGAACCTAAGTTGACACGCGACATCAATCGCTTCCCCCCCGTCAGGCGAGACAGCCAGTCGTAGCTCTGCAATTTCCGAAAGCGGGTTGCTCTCCATTTTCTTGATTGCGGGTTCATCGTCCTGAAAGGGCATGATGGTCCTTATCATTGCTCTGGTTCAAGGTAGGAGGCACCTTTAGGCAGTTCAACCATCTTGCGTCACAATGTCACCCGCCCACAACATGTAGAGCAAATCTACAAATCCACAAAGAAGAAGGAAGCGCCTACATTCCCCCCCATTTCTCGACGGCTTCCTCAGCACCTACAGGGTCCTTCCTGATCCGAAGGACCGTCTGCCGCGTCAGCCCTGTCGCCTTAGATACCTCTGTTGCTCCTGCACCCTGCCCAAGCATGTCCGTGACCACCTGAAGCGTCTCTCGGTCATAGCTTGGCTTCTTCCCACGGTACTTCGTCTTGTTACCCTTCGCAGCCGCTATACCGGCCTTCTGAGCCTCTTTGGTGGCCTCAGCCTGCGCCTGTGCCGTCGCGGCCATGAAGGCTATCAGAGCGTCCCTCACAGCCTCCTGCATGGGGGGGTCTTGAGTTGCCCCCCCATCAAAGGTCAGGCCATTGATCACCGTCTTCACCACAACACCCTCTCGCATGAAGTGGCGGATCGTATCTGTGACATCTTGGTAGTTGCGGCCCAGACGGTCCACCCAGCGGACTACCAGTGTGTCCCCCCCGTGGCGGAGCTTGTCATACAGCCGCTTCCCTTCTGGCCGCTCCTGCAGCGTCGTGCTGACGCCAGAGACCCCCCCATGGTCCGCCACCACCTCGTCGATCACGAAACCTGCTGCCTCCGCCTGTGTCTTCTGGTGGTTGAGTGTCTGGTCCGTGGTGGAAACTCGTGCGTACAGGATGGTCTTGCTCATGGATGTCCTCATGTGTCCGATATGGTCATGTACGTTAAGTGATGCGTCCGTTAGGCCAAGTCAACCCTTGCGGACACCCCCCCTGTTGGCATAAGCATGACCGTACGATAGCCCATACCCTTGTGGACAAAAAAATACTTGGGTTGCTGCGAAAGTGGAGCAGTGGTAAGGGTTTAAGCGACGGCAGCACAAGCCACCCTGCTTACACCTGCCTAGTCGCGTCACGAAAATCTCGGAGACCCGACCATGCTCATCAAGCTTTACCACCGCGTCCAGTGCCTCGTTTGGAGGGCTGGCCCGTTCCTACCAGACATTTGCATCGACAAGTCGCCTGTACAGTTCTCACGGCACTACGCCTTCGAGTTGCGTTCTGATGGCGAGGTAACCGTTTGGGTTGGGCGGTACACGGTGCTGTGCTCTCTACCCAGTGCTCGGCGCAGGTCGAGGCATGGTATCCCCCCCTACCACGCGCAGGAAGAACGACCTGCCCACGAGGGCAAGGAGGAGACCCGAACCTTCCGGCTTGGACCGTTGGGACTCGCATTCCACAGAAAGCCAGGGCCACCTTGGTAGAGTTCCGCGCCGCCCGTCAAGCCCAACACCCATAGCTGAGAGGTACGCATTCAAAGCAAGTAGCCGCTGGGTGGGCCGTCCAGCCTAAGGGTGGCCTGCCCCCCCGACTGAGCAGATGTTGCCGCTCGCTTAATTCACCACCCCCCCCACTGGGGGGGGACTGCTCCCTCAACACCTATACGGTAAGCCGCTCAGATTTTTTTCGGTGCAAACCTTTGCGTTTCCTAAGGATCAAAACAACAAAGCCGCAGCTTTCGCTACAGCATGGTGATGTCTTACTGGGAGGGGGGGATACAAGCTAGGGGGGGCAAAGCAACAGCCTAAGCATGAGTGGTCAAGCAGTTGCTTCCTCTCTATAGGTATAGCAACAGCCCGCATAGGCAATGGTGGAACCTAATTATTTCACCAATGTTATCAGCAACTTACACACCCTCCTCGCTTCCCTCCTCCTGCGCAGAACCATGAGTCAGCCCAGCCAACGAGAAAGTGTGTTCTTTCAATGACTTACGGAACACCCACACCCATGCCGTGACCACGCCGTCTAAGTGTAAAGGCCCGCCCCCCCCTCGCAGGGGGGGCAGGCTCCTCTAGTTGGTTTGTTGCAGGGTGTTACTGGGCCAGATCAGCGATGCCGCTCAGGCCGAGCCGGGCGTTGGACCGCAGCTCACGCTTCGAAGCGATGACCGCGTCCTTCAGTTCTGGGTATTCCTTCATCAGCTCGCGGCGAGCCGCTTCTCGGTAGGCAGAGATCACACGTTGGACTTCCTTCACGCGAGGATCGACGGACGGGTCCGACACCTCCGTGGGGGGGTAGCCTTGGTAGCGGTTGGTTTCGAACAGCCGCTCCAGCCGTTGATGCATCGTGTACCGCCCAGAGCGCACAGTGCCGTGCAGCTCATTCAAGCGGGCGTACTGCTCAGGAGACAGCTCCACGCCCATCACCTTCCGGGTCGGGGGGGCAGAGAACGCGAAGTTCAGCTTGGCCAGCTCATCCAGCACCGGGTCTTGCTTCCACACGCCTTGGACGATGGGGGGGTTCATCGTGGACAGGGAAGCTCCGAGGTCCGACATCTGATCCGCGCCCCCCCACCCTTGCGGGTACTGCAGCGGTTCACCAGTGATCCACGAGCGCCGGGCCGGGAGGTCATCCGAGAAGCCGGGCACCGTGTTCATCATCGCGTCCATGACAGACCGGACCTCACGCATGTAGGGATCGCCGGACTTGCGAATGTCCCGCATGAACGAGGACATCGGCAGCATGCTCGAGGCATACGAGCGCACCAACGCCTCGCCGTAGCGGTCAGGGTCTTCGAACGCTTGGATCACGCTAGCCAGACCCGTCATGTACGACTTCGACAGGATGTTGTTGGTCATGGCCACCACCGCAGCAGTTGCCATTTCACCCATCGTGCCTTCGTCTACCTGCCCGCCGACATCGGCTACATCAGCAGCGATGCCGAGCATCATGCGAACGGGTCCAGGCGCTTGTACTCAACGTACTTCACCGTGCCGTCAGGCTGCTTGATCACGAACGAGTACGGACGCCAGCCGGTCTCCATCAGGAGCGCCCGCTGTGCCGGGTCTTTCGGGCCAGTGCCGGTGATCTTGCCTTCCATAGCGGCCATAACCGCACCACCCCCCAGACCAGACCGCCGAGCAATTGCTTCCCGCGAGCGCGAGCAGCACGTGCCCCCCCGCCTGCAGCGAGGTCTTCGCGCAGGTTCTTCGACAGGAGGCCCAGACCGGGCGTACGCTGTCCAAAGGCAACGATGATGTTGGTCGGGGGGGTACGGACGAACGGGACGATCATCTTCAACGCCGGGTGGCGATTGGTCAGGTTCTGGAGTGAACGGGACATCGACCCCCCCTGCCGCAATTCATTCGTGAAGGTGGCCTCACGCGAGAACTCCAAGCTCTCCAGATGGCGAGCGGAACCGTCTTTGTTGAAGCCAGTCTCCAGCCGGTCGGCTACCCATTGGCCAGCACGGTTGGCGTCGAGCTTCCCCCCCGCCTGAACCATGTCCGCAGCTTCGGTGTGGAGCTTCGAGTACAGGTCGGCACGGTAGTTCAGCTGCTTGAAGAACTCATCGCCAGTGGTCAGCAGACGCGACGGCACACGGATCACCGTGCCCAGCGTGTTGATGAACTCCCGCAGGACGGGGGGGTTCTCGCTGGTCGAGCGGATCGCATGGGTCGAGATGCCGTTGGCTTCGAGGATCGCAGCTTCCGGGTCGAGCAGGTTGTGCCCTTCGCGGAATGCCTTCCCGGCCATGCGCAGGCTATCCTTGATCGCAAGCGACAGGCCGACGTAGTGGCGGGTGCCCTCGCGGATCATGCCAGCGTCCAGCTTCGCAGCACCGCCCACGATCTGCTCCATTGGGAGTACGGACGCGTTGATCGAGTTGGAGATCAGGTTGACGAGCTGCGTCTTAGGCGACGACAGGATCGAGTTGACCCAGTACTCGTTGAGCACTTTGCCGTACGAGGTCACGCCCTCGGCCAAGCGCACCACACCAGACACACCGCTGTTGCGCTTCGCGTCTAGAACAGCACGGGCCATGCGCTCAATGTCAGCTTGCCCACCCGCATCTGCAATGACGCCTTCAAGCTGCCTCATGATGTCGGAGTGTGCGAGTTGCTGCCCCCCCGTGACCACATTGGTCGTGCGGATGCGGCCAGCTGCGGTTGTCTGGGCTGCGCCTGTGATGACCGATTTCAGGTTCACACCTGTCTCGACCAAACGCGCCTTCATGGCAATGAAGCGGTCCATGTCAGCCTTAGAGGCGTTGTCGCTTGTGATCTTCAAGGCGAGGCGCTCGACTTCACCAGCCAGCGACTGCAGGACACCTTTCGCCGCCACGACCATAGCCTGCTGTTGCTCAGCATCAGCCGCCATACGGGCCAGCGATCGCTCGACCACCGTAGGGTCAGTGTCCACGTACTCGGCGACCAGACGTTTGCTGTCCTCGACAATGGCAGCGAAGGTCGTGCTGTCCTTGATACCAGCTTCGCGGATGCTGTCCGACGCCATGTTAATGACGTCCTTGATCTCCACATCGCTGTCCCATTTGTCGAAGTTGAAGAGGTCACCTTCAGGGACGCGGTTGGGATCGGGGGGGACGGAACCGCCACGGACCAGCCCCCCCATCTCGTATTCGAGGTTCTTCTGTAGGCTGTCGGTGTTTACGGGTTTTGCTTCATCCACAGCGCCCACAGGGCGACCAACAACTGGGCCACCAATACCATCAGCACCAGCATCACCGGCACGTACAGCAGCATCGCCAGCATCTTCAGCTCCTTTCACGATTACCTTCTGCGGACCCGCGTCACCTCCGGCGAGGTTCGGGTCAGTCGTTGCGTCGAACAGGTCCAGCTGCATCTCGTCGAGCTGAACAGCGGCTTCGTCCATCACCTCAGCGGCGGCTACATCACCCTTCTCAACCTGAACGACACGGGCCTTACGCCATGCTCGGAACAGGTGGATGACCCCCCCTTCGGTTGCGGCACCAAGGCCGAGACCTTCTAGGGCGTTCTTGAACTTGCCCTCCGCGATGCTGTCGTCCTCATCAGCTGCGAGGTACGCGGTCACCGGGTTGGACAGCGCCGGGTAGCTCTCGACGAAGTTGGACATACGGTCCTCATGGGCGTCGAACGCAGCTGCATCAGCCACAGCGCCTTGCGCCATCGCCCCCCCAGCAACGGCCCGGCCAGCGGTGACCCCCCCTTTGGTCATCTGCATCGCCCGCCCGGCCACGCCGTAGCCAGCGAGGAACTGGGTGATCCCACGTGCCATGTTGCCGCCAAGGGTTTCGTTCTCAGCGACTTCAGGCAGGTCGATGTGCCCGCCCTCGCCGAGCAGGTCCGTAGTCTGCCACTTGGGGGGGATGTCGTTGCGGCTCATGGCCTCGTCTTGCGACAGCCATTCGAAGCCGTCCTCACTGGTGTAGTAGAGGTCGTGGCCTCCGGTGATCGCATTGCCGATCCCTTCGCCAGCCCATTGGATGGTTTCGCCCATCTCCTGCAGGCCGTCACGGATGCCGCCACCGATGGCACGGCCCGCTTCGCTGAAGAAGCCGGGGGGGCCTTCCTGCACGGGCTGCTCCACGGGTTGGACAGGGGGGGTTTCCCCCCCCTGCCCTTCCGCAGGCATCGCGGCAGGACTTGCGACGGTCTGGCCACCTACGATCAGGTTGCCGTTCTCGTCGAACTGAAGTCCAGACATGTGCTTTCCCGCTCTGTTTCTCTCTGCTTCCATTGATGGTCCCCCCCCTCAAATGCTGGGCATTGCCAGCACCCGCTGACAGGCTTGCGGGATCGGGCGGACCAGTCTCCGAACGTACTCTTCACCGGCGTCCGTCAGCCTGTAGGTGAGCGGCTCCGGTCCTCTGCCAAAGGCATGTACCAACCCGCGTTTCTTCGAGCGCCGCCGCCTGCCGGGTAGCGTTCCTGAACGCAGCAGTATGGTGTTGCGGCTTACGGCCCCCCCCTGCCCCCCCACACCGAACTCAAGCCCGAGGTCATGGGTGCTGCAGCCGGGATTGAGAGCGATGTACAAGAGCATTTTCAAACACAAGGAACTCTCCTTGGTGTTGTGCGAAACGGCTTCATCCAAGATCGAAGCCAGTGCTTGCACGTAAAATCTGTCAGTCATTTTCAAGTCCGTGTTTTGGGATTGGGGGGGAACGCCCGAACGCAACAACCCCCCCGAGAAACCGGCAGGTTTCCCGAGGTGTGACGCACGGACAATCAGCGACAAGCCCGGCCACCGTCGTGGCACTTCGGCAAATCGCAATGGTGGGACTTTATTTCTAACGACGACGCTGTGGCGGTTTCGTCTCAACCCTGCTTACACGGGCGCAGCGCATGTGATCGACGCCAACGGCGAGCCGTGGTTTGTCGCTGTGGATGTCTGCCGCATCCTTGGCATCAAGAACACGGGCAACGCTACAGCCGCCTACGCGAAGGAGGGGGGGCGACCAACATCCGCCGAGTGGATGTAGGTCATATTCCGGGCCGGGCTGTCTGGCTTACACCCTGCGTACGCAGGCACAGGACCTGTCATTGAGGCTTCTTCAAGACCGGGGGGGCTCTTCCCACCCCCCCGCTCTGGCGAACCAACCCCCCCAGCACACGGCTGCGCCGCCCCCCCAAACTAAGACGTCGAAAGTCTCGGCGCAATCTGTAGACCGAACTTCCCTGCGAGAGTTAGAGGTATCCCAGTCAGGAAGACCCCCCCAGCCAAGGTTCCCACCAAGCCTGCCACGCCAGCACCTTGCACACGTTTCGCAGCCTCATCCTTACCCAACAGCCCCCCCAGCAGCCATTTCACTGCAACGACGGCTACGACATACGCGACCACTATGAGCACCGCATTCCCGGTGCCTAGCTCAATAGCGTCGGTGTCTCCAATCTCCCAATACACGTCAATCTCTCCTCGAAGTCGTCAACCAAATTTCTTTTCATCAACAAATGAAATACCAAACGGACTCTAATCACAGGTAGGACCGAACCTTACCCATCTCCCGCGCCAGTGCAGGCAGCATTGCGTCACTTTTGCCATACCCTTCATCGGATTTTCCCTTGGCGCGGCCCGTGATGTAAAGCTTGGCCGCTGTGAGCATCCCAGCATCAAGCGCCATGTCTTCGAACAGGTGCCGCCAGCCGTGGTTGGGCGCAGCCTCTTCGCGGGTGACCCCCCCCGCTTTCTCCCTGACCCATTTGGAAAGCTCTTGCTGTGCTGAGGTCTTGAACAGCTTGGCGTTTGCCTCGCTAGCGCTTCGGTCACGGATGAAGGCTAACAGCCCTTCAGCCACCAAATCAGGATGCACGGGCACCTTTCTGACGCTGTGTTCATTCTTTAGTGTTTTCCTGCCCTTGGTTGTCAGTTCGTAGAACCATTGCCCCCCCTCGACCTCGAAGAAGTCTGCGCACATAGCTGAGCAACTTCGCCGACCCTCGCACCGGAGTACGCCATCAGCCATGGCAACCACCTAAGTGTCGGCTCTTGTTCACGCTTGGCTGTGCGCAAGATCGCTCTGGCCTCTTCAAGTCGAAGAGTTCGGTCTTCACTGCGCACCCCCCCATGTTTCTCGGGCCGTTTCACCACGTTCACGGGGGGGTTCTGATGGCCGAACAGCTTGCCAAGCGTGTGCTGTTGTCCCCCCCACTCCATCACCGTGCTGATGTTCTGGAGCCGCTGGGAAATGGTGTTGTTCGACAATGCCCCCCCTTCTTCCAGCAGACTGAGTTTCCACCCCCCCTCCACGTCCTCTGGTGTCACAGAGCGGGCGTCATCGCTGCCCCCCCGAAAGTCGGCAAACTCATTTGCAGCGGTTCGGAACTTCTTTGCGGTCCTCGGGGGGGGAAGGGGGGGCTTGCTCTCGCGTCCAAGTGAACGGCGTCGAACCTCTTCGTCGATGATCTCGGCGAATCTCAGCTGCAGATTGCTTATCTTCGACGCACCAACCGGCTCAAGGCGCTTCGCTTCAAACCCCCCCGGATACTTGGTCGTCTCGCCTGTGTCGCTATAGTCCCCCCCGTGAGACTTCTTCAGGTTTACCTCAGCAGCTTCCTACATTGCTTGCGCAATCATACTCAACAGCTTCATCCGTGACGCATGATCCACGACAAGGGAGTGCCGACGCAGAACCACATCAGCGAATCCACCAATACGCCCCCCCTCCAATCTGTCGGTATTGCTGTGCGACGGGGGGGGTGGCCCGATCAGCAACTCAGCAAAGGAAGGGGGGGGCTGAGTGGTGGAGGCCACCTCGTCCAGTGCTTGAATTTGCTGCCACATCTCTGGTTCGCCCGGGTTGTCATCAAACGCGTTGACCCAGTCATTTCGAACCTCACCTGCAAGTGCGACGCATTGCTTGTGGGAAAGTGAAATCGGCCCTCTGCGCATTGCGTCCCAACTGGCCAGCAGCGAAGCATGTACTGTAGCAAACCGCTGTTTCGCAAGAGCGGCCTCCTTGGTTCGAAGCGATACCTTCACCACCTCGCTTTGCCGAACAGTCACCATAGCGCCACCTACGGGGGGGACGGTGATCGGGCTTCCTTTACCAGCTTTCGCCACGTCATTCGGTACCCTTAGGCGCAGGTAGTAGGTTGATCCGATCAGTTCAGGTTTGGGCATGGCATATCTCATGTGTACCGCCTTTGTGTACTAGTTGAGGCGGCGCAACCCCCCCCTGATAGGAGGGAATATCTGCGTAATCAATGGGATAAGGTGGTGGGTCGTGAGAGGCTCGAACTCCCGACGCATCGTTTAATTTCAATGACTTACGAGGTATTTTGTAACCATGTAACCGCCGTCAAAATGGACCACAAGATTTTACGTCACCTAGCGCTGCCAGCACTAATTGGCTTTGTTTCGGTTTTCTTTAAGACGCATCGCACTGGCAGAAACATCTCGGATCAAGTCTCTGCCAGTCGTCGCGAGTAGATACTTTTGCTTGTCGATCTCTGAGAGGGGGGCAACGTCCCATTCGCCATCCCGTGCATCAGTCGATTTCTGCTCCTAACCCATTCCTGAACAGGCACAGGGTCGAAATAGGCTTGCAGCAAACTATCATTCGCATTCGTTGAGAAAGGTGGGTAACTTTAGCCCCCCCAAGCATGAGAAACCGACCCCCCCGGGTTGGTTGAGGAACTCCGCCGCTGTTCCGCAGCATTGAGATCAACCGATCTTCAAGAAGCGCATACACATACCAAGATGCTTCGAAATACCGGCCGTTCTCTATTTCACTATCCATTCGGCTAATGAAGTTCTCAAACAACTCTCGCTTGTCAGACATGTCTTCTTACTCCGATCTATGGGGGGGTTAAATTTGTTTCCTTTAGAACAAGCAGGCTTGATGATCCCGATACAGTTGGATCAACCCAATTATCAACCAGGTGTCATGCACAGTCATTAGATACCCCCCCTCATTGCCTGGACGTGTTCTCGCGGGATCGGCCTAAGAGAAGGTTTTGGCTACTATAGGTCAATGAAGCTAACCGTTAATCCCCCCCTGTTAACCATGATTGCCTAGACCTTATCGCATAGGGCGGTCTGCATGGTTCCGTTTTGACGCCCCCCCCAACACCCCCCCGGCTGCGTGTGTCCCCCCCATGACAGCCGGGGGGGTGCTACCCTCAAATCAGAGGCCCTGGTAACTTATGCTCTAGTCAACCCAGTCTTCATCGAGGTCGATGCCGTGGATATCATCAATCCCGTAGAAGGCTTGCAGGTGCAGGTGAATATTGACCCTACTGGCAACATTCTTTTGAGGCGTATCGATTCCGAGGTGTTCGTTTACCGTAGTTTGCAGGATCATCTCTTCACCCCCCCAGATATCAAGGTTACCGTCCCAAATACCCGGCTCGGATACAATGGCGCGCGCAGCATCCCTGAAGGTCCATTCGCGCTCCTTGTTGCGAGCGAAGTTCCAACCATCCACGCCAGGATAGTCGACACGATCCAACGGACGATTTGCGAATCCGCTCGGGGGGGCACGTGGCCGAGTGCTACCCCCCCAGTCGCCGTAAACCAAGTTAGGCCGGTTGGTGCCACGTCGAACGTTCTCGAGAAGAGTCCGATTTGAAAAGGGAACAGGGGGTGACACCTGATATCGACGAAAACTCAGTGGGGGGGATAGACGTGCAAGAAATTACAATTGGAACAGCAGCCCCCCCAATCTCGCCTAGGGTGCCACGGACGGTATTGACAAACCACATTTCCATGTCGATGGCATCTTGGACCCATCCTCCCTCCAGGTGAATCACATAGTCAGCGGTTCCGAGCGCGTTGAGCGCATTAAGAATGCTACCAATATTTTCGGGGGGGAAACGCTCCTGAACAATTCTAAGAACGAAGGTTCGACCCAGCTCCTGGAAAGTCTGAATCTGGCGAACGATTTCAGCCTCACCAAGGTTCCTTGTTTGCAAACAAGGATTGATGTTCTGGTGCCGCGCAACGAAGTCACACCAGTTACCAAATCCGTTATCCGGTCGCAGCAACTCGACAAGGTCTTGCTGAGCGGGTGCCTCAAGATTGGTAAAGTGATAGTCACGGTCAATGTCGAGAAAATAGGGCCGATTTGGAAACGCCCGTTCAATGCGATCAATCGTCTTGTCGATAGAGGCTGATCGACCACCCCCCCACGGCGCAAGAAGGAAACAAGGGGGGGACATTCTATCCTTGGTTGCGCCTGGCAAAAACTCCAGCCCATTCATTTCACTGGCTCGGACCGCCAGGGTGGGAACGTAAGAACTATCGATCAGTTGCATTTAGCCTCTAGGCCGCTACGTAGGAATTGAGTCGAATCTCCATCGCAGCTTTGGATACCTGGAACTCAGATGCAAGGAAATCAATCACTTCATCAGTGACTACCTTGCCAAATTCCATCAGTCGTTCCTCAATTTTTTTCGGCAGGCATCACTAGATCTGCCGCGAGACGGTTGGCTTCGAACTCAATGTTCTCGGCTTTGCCCGAGCGATATAGAACGTTGTCAACGATTCCATCAGGGGGGATGAATCAATGACATCGCGGTGCAAAAGGAAGTGAGAAAGCTCGTGAGCAATTGTGAAACGTTGCCGTTCGCGAATCTCATGCCGGTTCACGCGGACAACATACTTTCCATCCTCGCGAGTGATTTGCCCCCCCGAAATTCCAGGTTTCATTGTTGAGACTTTGATCTCAACGCCAAGGTCACGCGCGAGGGCGCCCAACTTGACCGGGAACTCCCCCCCACGATATTTCTTTAGGATTTCACGGTGAGCTGGATCAACCCGTGTCCACTCCCTTGCAGTCCTAATGGTCATCTATCTACCTCCGTATCCTCAGGATCGAACCCTTCCTCTAGCTCTTCAACGGACGGGCCAGGCCTTCCCATTTGGAACGCGATTTTTGCAACATCCTTTTTGAGGCCAGCCAAACGCTTCTCAACGGCTTCATCTACCGCCGTCCGTGCGTCTTCCTTAATCGTGCTCACCGTGTAGGCGGCAACTACAGCGATCATCAGGCCCACCGCCGCAAGGACGACTGTTACGACGGTTAGAAGCACAGAAATGAAGTCTGAGTAGGAGACATCCATTTCTTTAGTGGCGATCTCAACCAGCTCACCTTCAGCGTTTGGAACAAGCTGGATTGATGTTGAGAGCCAAAAAACCAATGCCCCCCAAATAGTAGAGCCAAAGCGTGAGTGAGCCACTTCATTGGGGGGGGTAGCTCATTTTGTTACCTGTCATCGCTCTGTGCACAAGTGTTCGCCTTATGTTCTCTTCTATTTAGCGTGATGCGATCCTAATCTCAACTCTTTCCTCGATAAAGGTAGAAAATTTGGCACTCACCGCAGGCGAGTGCCAAGTCGCACAGGGCGCGCCGGTGATGCAAATGTGTCTAGACTAGCAGGATCTCACTCATGAGATGCTTGGCAAGAACCTCAGGATCAGTGCCACCAACCTGGGTAGTCTTCTTCTGAGACATGTAGATCACCGTAATCATTCCATTCGAGATCGAGTAGTGACCTGTGTATTCTTTTCCGTTCCGGGTAATCGTAACAAGGGTCATTTTCTTTCCTTCAATTCAGTTTACTTGAGTGCTGATTTCCGCGTCATCCATGACGCTCTGGGGGGGCCAGATGCCCCCCCCAACTTCGCCTAGAACGCGCACAATCTCGGTGTCCGGGTCATGCACCAGCGGAAGGGCGATCAAATGGCCCAGCTCTGCCCGGAGTGCAGCATAGGTCTTGTCGTCAAGGTAGTTGTCAGTGGGGGGGGCTGCATAAAATGATCCTCTCATACTCGATTTGCACCGGCAGACTCGCATAACGGGAATCCGCAGATCAAGAGGAAAAATCATGTAAGCTGTTGTTTTTATTGTATGTAAGCAGTGACTTACTCTCTAACGAAAAGCCCCCCCCACCCAGTTGACTTACCATGCAATGATGATCCGGGTGGGGGGGGCTTTGTAGGGCACGGGTGGAAGCCAGCCTTATGCGTTATAATATAACACCATCGCGCCGCTTTGCTCAAGTTTTTTTGTCCATTTTCGTGAAATGATCGTAGACCGGGTGGCCCCCCCGACACCGCGCCGCCAAAACCTCCAACTCGCGGGGGGGTGCCGAATTCAGACTGTTCAATCTTTCCTCACGCCGGGCGGGGGGGCTCATCCAGGAACCTGCCAGAGCCTCCACCAGACCACGCACGTCTACACGTTTCATGTTCATTCCTATGCTCACCGTCTTCGGCGGTTCCCTGCGCGCTCGCTTGCGCTCGCTTTCGGGCGCTTCGCGCCCACCGTTTCTGTCTTCTTAGCCGGAAGAATTCTTAGAAATGCACAGAATGAAAATCTAAACAAAAAAAATACCTGCAGAAATAGGACTTCCCCCCCCAGGAGGACACAGAACCTAATCTGTGCCTTCCTAGGGGGGGGAAATTCTGCATATAACAGGTGGTGAAGGGCTTCTAACACTAGGTGGCTTCCATTGACCTAGCAGCGCCCCCCCGATCCCGGCCTTTCGACCAAGCGGTTACAGCCTTTTCGGCTGAGCATCACGCCCGGCTTACCTCCAACCTAGACGTGACCGGTTGTTGTGACCCAGGGCCGAAGCCCACCGCACATTGCAACCGTCTTTCTGTGCCATTTCGTCAAAAGACCGGCGGCAACCGCTTGGGGGGGCGTCCGATGTTCTCCATCGGGGGGGAGTGATCCAAAGCGATCTTTCCTGCACCTTCCAGCTAGGCGACTCGCTGCCCGGTCATGTTCCCGGTGCTGGCGTTGATTTGAGGCTGGTATCTGAGCGTCGGCGAGCGTCATAGAAAGTATCGGCTCGAACCTGACTGCTTTGTCGCTGGTGCTTTGTGCTGCCCTACAGGCACGAACCAAATACACGAAATTGCCAGGAATCTCAAGCCGGTAATCTTCGCTCTTTTCACCGCCCACTCATCATGTTCCCCCCCGGCCTCATCTGACGCCGCAGCTCATCAACCACAACACCGCGCATGGTGCTTTCCATTGAACGCGCCATGCGCTTCGCGAGGTCTTCATTCTGCTCCGGAGTGCCAGCTGATCCCTCGACCGACACGGGCGCACTGATGTTCACCACCGGACTTCCAGCCAGAGACTCAGAGCGAGCCGCTGAGCGCGGTCTGAGGGGGGGCGCAAGGCCACCTACCAGCCCACCATTCGCATAGCCTTTCAAGGCGGCGCTGTGCAGCCCTGCCAGGTTTTCCACCCCCCCGACACGCTGAACCACCTCGCGCGGCATGACGTATTCGCCCCCCCGATGCACCACACCGGCAGGCTCATACTTCGCGCCTGGGCCGGTATAGCCGCCCTCTGCGAACCCTAGGAACGAGAACAACCCGCCGAACAGGCCCCCCCCTACCCCCCCACCGCCCTGCCAGAGCATCCCAAAGACTTTGCTGGCCGCGATACGTGCCAGCTCGGCAATGACCATGCCCAGGGCGTCCTTGAAGCTGTGCGCGCCCATTACCAGCCCGACAAAGGCGTCCTCACCTACAGACTTAACCTGGTCCTTCGCGGCCTGAAGCTGATCAAGCGTTCACCTGCCTGTTCAGCGGCGGTTGCTGCGTCAGAGTATCCAGCAGCCAGCCGTTTGATTTCGGCGCGCAGGGCGGGCGTAATCTGGTGCCCTGCCATCTGGGCAGCGTGCAGCAACTCAGCCTCACGGCGTGCCGCTTCAATGCTCGCTGCCAGTTCATCGCCAGCGGCAGCCGTGGCTAGCAGCGCGGCGGCCTCCAGCTCAAGGGCAATGGTCTCATCCCGGATGGACTGAACAGCACGCCCGAATGCGTCGTCGCCACCACCACCGCCGCCGCCCTTGCTGCCACGCCGGGCAGCATCGGCCTCAAGTTTAGCCTGAGCTGCGGCTTCGGCCTGGGCACGGGTGAGCGTTACACCGTCTTCTTGCGCCCGCTTGATGGTGGCAGCGATTTCACGTTCGAGAGCCAGCCGCTCACGCGACATGCTGTTCCGCTCAGCCTCTGCGTTCAGGAAGTCAGTAAGTGCTTGCCGTTGGGCTTCCCAATTGCGCATGGATTCCGCGTCGGCTTCGTGGAAGACCTGCATGGGCGTTTTCGCAGGGGGGGTGACGCCAGCAGCTTCAGCAATCGCAGTCTTGAGCGAGTTTGCGAGACCGATCACCGTTTGCAGAACACCGCCAAGCCGGGACACTTCAGAAACCGCCACAGAGAAGTCAACCTTGTCTGCGTCGTCCAACTCGGCAAAAGCGCGATCCGCCGAAGTGCGCACCTCGTCCAGTTTCTCGGCGAGCTCTTCGCCGGTAATGCTGCCCTCTGCGAACTCATCTGCCAGACGGATCATTTCGGAAGCGGCATTGTTGATTTCGGCGGCAGCGTCGTCATAGCCATAAGCGCGAACCTGAAGCGATGCGGATTGCAAAGATGCTGCTGTTTTCCGGGCTGTATCGCTCAGATTGGAATGCAGCGCGTTCAGGCGCTTGATGCTTTCGGACTGATCATCAACCGCATCCCGGTTGCTGCCAAGCGCGTCATAGATTTCATCACCCAGCACAGCACGCCCCCCCTGCCCCCCCTCGTCTTTGAACAGCTCATCAAGCGCTGCCCGAAGATCGGCAGCTTCTGCAATCCCTTCGGCAATAGAGACTGCGACACGCTTACCGAACGTGGAAACGCGCGAGGTCATTTCATCGAACTTGCGGCTCACTTCATCAGCACGGGCAACAACGTCATCTTCAAGCACAAGCCCCCCCAGATCATGCGCCCGGTCGATGGTGGAGCGAAGGTTATCCTCACCACGGGCCATTAGCTCCACGAAGCGCTCGCCGCCGGTCCCACCGAAAATCTCGTCTGCGACACGAATGCGCCCGGCAGTGCTGAGCCGACGACTGCGCTTGAAGATTTCAAGTAGCAGCTCAGATGGGTCTTTCAGTCTCTCGCTCAGGTCTTCAGCACTGAACCCTAGCTTGGTGAAGGCTTCGGCAGCCGGTCCTTTGCCTGTGACAATGAACTCATCTGCGCGAAGGTTCAGCTCTTTGAAGCCGTCAATGACTGCATCGAGAGAAACCCGGTTCTGTTCTGCGACAAATTTCCATTCCTGGAACGCCTCAAGTGACACACCGGCGCGCTTCGCCTCGTCACCCATGGCCGCGATACCCTTGGTAGTGTTCGCGATAGAGCGCAAAGTGTTCACCGACGCCACACCAGCCAAAAGCGGAACAGCCATCCGCTTGAACATGGCACCTACGTCAGTGCCCATCCGCCCGTAGGTGGTGCGCATCCGGTCTGCCGACTGCTTAGCCCGGCGTTCCATCTTCTGCGCAGCGCGGCGCTGCGCCCGGTTCGCACGCTCAAGCCCCCCCTTTTCCAGCTTATCAACACGCGCCTCAAGGGGGGGGACGATCAGGCCAGGCATGGTTACATCATTCATCGCTCATTCCTCAGAAAATGAAAAACTCGGCATCCTCGCCGGTGTATTTGGATTTGTTGCTTTCACCAGCCACGGCACGGTGAACGGCCATCGAAGATGCTATGGCCCCCCCGTCTATGCGATCGGTCTTCTTACCTTTGTGCATCCGAACGAGACCGGTGGTTTCGTTCCGGCTGGCAACAACACTATCGAAGTGGTGACGCAATACCGGGTGGCCGTTGTGGCGGATCATCCGCCCGTTAACGGTGCGTTCCAGATCACCAATCGCAACGCCCATGGTTAGGGGGGGTGCCTGCCGCAACTCGATCACCGGCAGGCCATCATCATAGAGCCGCTGCATGATCTGCCGAGCAAGGTGTGGGTCAAACGCGATTTCGTGCACGTCATGGCGCGCGGCCAGTTCACGCAGGTGGTCCTCAACCGCCACGGGATCAATGATAGGGCCGGGCGTGGCCGTGATCAGCCTTCATCGCGCCAGCGCTCATAGGGCACCCCCCCGTCGCGCTCGCTGCGTTCCATCAGGTCTTCACCCGGCACAAAGAACCACGGCTTGATAGTTACCTGCCCGTCATCATGCAGCCATGCGGCCACCACAGCGGCGGTGTCGCCGTTCTTCGCCATATCAACACCCACCCAGCACGGCAGAGCCTCAAGGTCGGTTTCGTCATCATCGAAGCGGCGGGCGTCATAGGTAGCCATGCTAAATAGCGGGTCGCGGCTGTTCCCGTGCCAGATGTTCAGGTTGTATTGCTGAAAGCTGTAGCGCTCTGCCGGGTGGTCCTTGGCTTCTTTCGCAAGGCTGCGCAGCCCCCCCGACAGGCTGGGAAAGCCGTGTTTCAGGCCGGGGGGGTTCACCCGGTGCCACACCCCCCTTCATCCTGCCAGTCGTCGTCCAGTTCAGCGGCAAAGATGATCGGCAGAAACTCCGGGTTGTCAATCTCACCCAGGGCAACGCGGCGGGCATAGTCATACTGTTCAGCAGCAAGCGTTTCATGACCCCCCCGGCCTGCCGTGGTAGCGATCACCAGCAAGCTATCATCGGTCTTGGCGAGACCGGATTTCAGGGCTTCCCAAAGATCGCGCCCAGACCAAGCGTGAATCTCATCTGCCAGCACGAAGGCTGGGGGGGTGGTGCCGTGCTGGGCACGGCCATCGCTGGATACAGCGCGAAGCCGTGCGCCGTGCGTCAGATTGGTGATCTGCTTGAGCGAGTTATGTGCATCGTGAATGCGCGTCGCAGCCACAAGGCGCTTGTCCTGGCGGATGATGTCAGCAGCTTCACGAAATCCGATACCAGCCTGTTCCCGGTCAGATGCGGCGAAGATCACCTGACCGGCGGGCACCTTCTCAGGTCCGATCACATGCAACAGCGACAGTGCAGCGGCGAGCGACGTTTTCCGGTTCCCACGGGGGGGCAGCATCAGGAACACCGTCTTGACGATCCGCCGCCCGTCCGCGTGACGCGGCCCATAAATGCGCCGCACGATGCGCTCCTGAAACGATGCGAGCTGAAATGCACGGGGGGGGTGCCGATTGAGATTCGCAGTCTTGGGCGCGCGGCTGTCATTCACAGCTGCCGGGTGACGCAGCCGACGCAGGAACGTGACGGCGCGTTCCCCCCCATACCCCCCCATCGGGTCTGGGATGGGGGGGCTGCCGTCTTCAATCCATGCGGGGGGGTATGTGCTGGCCGTGCCCATAGTCATACCGCCAGTGGGTTATCGGCGTCGTCTTCATCCGGCAGTTCCGCCCCCCCGATCCGGGCGCGGCTCGTCGGGGGGGTCAGGCCGTATTCGGCGGCGAGCTGACGCGCGGTCTGCATGTAGCGGATTTGCAGGCCGCCCATTTTCAGATCGGGCAGGCCACCTGCGCTCATAGTGTCGGCGATGGTGCGTGCGGCCCCCCCCACCGCTGCGCAGTAGTTTTCCACCCCCCCTGCCAGATCGGCTTTGGTAATGATCCGGCGCATGATGAGCTGAGGCATGATGCGCCGCCACTCTGCCTTAGCATGAGGCGACAAATACCGGGGGGGCACCGGTGGTGCTTTGGTCAGGGCGTCATTGTCAGGGGGGGCCAGCGGCGGCTTCACACCACGCGAATGCACGCTCATGCCGTCACCTGCGAACACCGCAGCTCAAGGCCACGCTTGCGCCCCCCCAGCTCTACAACTTCATCAATGTCATAGGTCACACCATCGAAGGCAACGCGGTCGGCGGTGGTGATCCCGGCCAGATACCGGATGCGGAATACTGCACCACTTGCACCGGCCTCACCGAACCCGGCAAGGTATTCGTCAGCGCTACGCTGCACCAGCTCCGCCCGAACGGTCGCCACGGTAGCCCACGCTTTCGAGACAGCACCGGACTCGGCAACGGTTTCGGCTTCGCGCATGACGTTGATCTGCCGATCAAGCTTGCCTGACTTGATCATGGTTACACCCTCCACCTGATCACGCCTTCGACGGTGCCGACGCCGTGGCAGTAGGCACGTTCCGGGTCAGGGTCACGCGTGAACGTAAAGCTGGGGGGGCGCTCATAGGCATCAATGCCCACGGTGTCGCTCAGGGGGGGAGCATCCCAGAGCGCGACCGAAGCGGCAGCGCCGATCTGCCGGGCCATGTCTGCCCCCCCGTCTTCCAATGCCCAGATATGCAGGTCGATATAGACGCGTGTCAGAAACTGGCCGCCGCTGGCGCGGCCCAGGTTGATGAGCTGCGGCCCCCCCGCCATGATGATGGTGGGTAGCTTGTCAGGCCGCGTCGAACCGGCCCGGATATGATCGGCAGGCACAAGGGCACTCACCTCCGGGTGATTGACCAGGGCTGCCCGGATTGCAGTCTGAAATTCCAAGCTGGGATCAATCATGCCTGCCCCCCCTTCGCTGCTTTCTTCACGGCCTGCCCGATTGCGCGCTGGATACGGCGCAGCGCTTTGGGCTTTGCCAGCCGGAAACCGGGACGCAGGAACGGCTGCGCCTCCTGCTTGACCGTGCCGAACTCCTGAAGGTGGCCGTGGCGCACGTCCTCATTCCCAGCAGTCACCAGCGCCTGATTGGTGCCAGCGGTGCGCTTCCCGCCGCCCTCGGCATAAGCCGGTGTAGCCTGGCCCGGTTCGGTCACGGTGATAGAGGCTTTCAAGTCGCCTTCGTCCACCGGCACCAGCGTGCGCATGTTCGCAGCCACTTCCTGGGCACCCTTGATCAGCGCAGGGCGCACATGCTCAACAACGGCATCAGGGATCGCCATAAGGCGCTGTTCCAAGTTCTTCGACTGCTTACTCAGCGACATGGCCGGTCACCTGTTCACGATACGGAGCAAGCAGCTCATAGACGCCGAAGGGCACCGGGCGCATAGTCACGTCGCTGGCACTCTCACGCTGTTCATACCAATAGGAAGCGAGCTGTAGGGCAGCCTCAGTCAGCACAGCGTCACCGCCAACAAACGCCGTGCCGGTGTGGTGGCCGATCCAGATTTCGGCGGCGTCCAGCTTGTGCGCAAGCAGAGCGTCATCAAGGTCATGATCAAGATTGAGCTGCGATTTCAGAAGGATCAGGGGGGGCGTTGTTGCGGTCATGCTTCAACCCTTTCTTTCAGTGAAAAACTTATATTCGGTCTGTCTTGTGCGGACCTCCCCCCCCGCCGGTCCCCCCCTTTGGCCCTCCAAAGTCGGAGACCACCCCCCCCACTACACCTTGCGCCCTTTTAGCCGGTGCCATATGTCTGGAAGCGCGCAAGAACATAAAAGGAACATTTTGATGATGGACATCGCCCAGATTGGGGGGGAAGCACTTGGTTTGGCAACCAGCGCAGTCAGCCTTACCGGAAAGGCGGCGACCACTGCCGAAACGATCAAAAGCTTGTTCGCCTCTGACAAAGCACCAGACACGGGGGGGGAGGCTGCTCAGCTTTTGAACAACCTCGCAAGCGAACTCACTGCTGCAAACATGATGAATGTTCAGCTTAGCGAGACGCTTAGAATTCTCAGTCAAGAACTTCACCGGCAAGATCAGTTTGCCGCTGAGGTGGCTCAGTATGAGCTCTTTGAGACCGCCGAGCACGATTTGGTTTATCGGCTGAAAGAACAGTATGCTGAAACACAACCAATGCACTACATTTGCCCGGTATGCCTCAAGCAGGAAGGTAAGATCAGCTATATTACTGGCGAGGGTCACCATAAGCGCTGCCAGGCCAACGGGAAGCACAGCTTTCAGTTCAAGGAAATGCCCAAAAGACAACGGCGAGCTGGGAGATTTGCTTAAGGCGCTCACTTACACCGCTCCTGCCGCTGCTTGTGGCGGTTATGACAGGACGCACAAAGCGGCTGCCAGTTGGTGCGATCCCAAAACAGGTCCATATCTCCACGGTGCGGCTTGATATGATCTACGGTGGTCGCCTTGGCACGGCAGCCGGGCCAGGCACAGCGCGTATGGATGCGAAGGAAGGCATCACGGGCACGACGCCACGCGCTGCCGTATCCGCGCTGTGAGGCAGTAGGGCGGCGTGCGTCATGGCGTCTGTTCCTGGCACGGGTGCGCTCTACCTGACAGGCACAGCGCTCACCATGCGGGACAGTTTTACCGCATGTGCAGATGTGGGGGGGTGGTTTCGGCATTAAGCGGCCATCCCCCCCTCACGCATCGCTGACAGCTCTTTCAGAGCGTGCAGCCCTGCCCGGTCAAACTCAGGATCAAGGCCCAGCTCAGCATTCTGCTTCCGCTGCTCTTCGGTCTGGCCGGGGGGGGCCTCTTCATCTGCCTCACCGTGAATGGCTTTCAGCATGGCGATGTGCGCGTCAAAGGCGTCGGTGATTTCCTGCGTAGTGGCGTTCCAAGCCGTTTCCGGCGTCCAGCACAGGCAACCGGTAGCGAAGCCATAGAGCTGTTTGAACAGCTTATCCCACGGCGTCTGGGTGCCTGCGCTGGGCTGTTTGGGGGGGGTGGTCTCAGGGGGGGTCTCAGGGAAGAACGCTGCCACAAGCTCGAAACACGGACCCTGGGCGGCCTCCTGAAAGCCCTTGAGGGGGGGGTGAGCCGCAGCATGGGCAAAAAGAGGCTCTGAGGCTTCCTTACCGGCAGCAGTGGTGATCACATGCCAAATGGTCAGCGTGTCGAACTCTTCGATCTTGTGCAGCAGATCAGGGAAACCACCATGCAAGCGCTCAAGGTGAAGTGCAGCCCGCAAAGACGGACGCAGGAACACGGCGTTGCCGCCGTATTCCAGTGCTATTGCGTCATATGCGAACTGCGGTTTCATGGTCGGGTTACGCGGCCAGCGACAGCTTCGACAGGGCTTCGCCCATGACGATGCGGCCACCGACACGACGACGGGCGATGAACTTCACCATACCGTTCGCGGCACCGGTCAGCTCGTCCCGGATGATTTCGAAGCCGACACGATCCGCGACCGCATAGCCGGTGTGGAAATCGCCGAACACGATGGGCGTGTTTCCAGCGGTCGGATCGGGCATGTCCACAGCCTCATAGACCGGGCGGCCCAGCAAGGTCGCAGGCTGACCGGCGGCAATCGAACTCTGCCACAGATACTGGCCGTCAGCGTCCTTCAGCTTGCGCACAAGAGCCATGGTCTTGCGGTTCATCATCCATACGCCCGATGCCGCATAGGTCGTCTTGAGCGAGTAGAAGTGGTCGATCAGCGCGTCGGCGTCGATGCTGGCAATCTCGTTGTTTGCCACTTCAGCCGAAGTCAGAACACCTTCGGCCTGGGTCGTGCCGTTGCCGTTGACGAACCACGACGCCTCTTTCTGGCCGAAGCGGCGGGCGATGTGGCTGCCCAGGTAGGCTGACAGGTCGATATGCGCGTCTTCCAGCAGGATTTTCGTCACCGGGACAATGACGCCCATTTCGAAGGGCTTCAGGTCGATCTGCTCGAAGGTCGGTTCGCTTTCGGGCTTGGCGTCACCTTCGGCGATTTCGCCGGGTTCCACCTCGCCGACCAGACGGGGGGGAAGCTGCAACAGCGGACCGCTCATCTGGATCGTCTGGGCAACACCGCGCACGGGCGAGAACTCGGCCACCTTTTCCAGGATGTTCTTGCTGACGGTCTCGGGGGGGGCCAGAATGCCACCAGTGCCGCTGCCGTAGGCCAGCGATTTGACTTCGGTCTGGTCGCCGGTGCGCAGGTAGTTGGTGAAGGACTTCACCTCTTCAGCGCCCATGATCGGGTTCACATCGCCAGTAATCCGGGGGGGGCGGTTGCCTTTGGCTTCCAGACGATCCAGCCGGGCGTTGATCTTGTCGAACGCCTTGGTATCGACCTGCGGCGCGTCATTGGCCGGGGGGGCCTGGGCTTCCGGCTCGTTTTCGATTTCTTCGGGTTCCACGGTGGGGGGGGTCTCCTTGTGGGTGGTGGGGGGGGCGTCATCGGATTTGATGGAAGTGATCTGCGCGCCCGGATGACACGGAACGGCAACAACAGAGACTTCATGCAGGTGGCAGCGGTGATGGTGCGCCCCCCCTTTGCGTGGCGCTTGGCACCCTTGGTCACGAAGCCGATGGACAGACCGGACACGGCCTTACGCTGGATCATGGCGCGCACCTCGCGCGCCCGTTCAACGTCTTCGACCAGGAGCTGACCTTTGACGATCAGCCCCCCCCGGTCGGTCTCTGCGATCTCTTCCCACACGCCGACCACCTGGGCCTGATCGTGCGCAAAGAGCATCGGCAGAGTTTTGGGCGACGTAATCGCGCCCTTTTCGATTACATCGCCCACCCGGTCAGCGGTGCCGAAAGGCCACGCAATACCGGTGATTTCACCTGCGTCTGAGACAGACAGGTCAGCTTTCACTTCAATGAAGGATTTGGTTTCGGTCTCGTTCATTGGCTTTCTCACGCGGAATTCAGTTGGTCGTCAAAGACGCCAAAGGGGGGGTTGGGATAGGTAACAGGCTCATCCTCGCCGATCTCTAGGGCGTGAGCATCAATGCCGCCGGAAATCGTCATTCCGCCCGTGATCACTTCCCCCCCGTAGGCGATCTGGACAGCCGCCCCCCCCTGACCGCCGGTCGAAATGGGGGGGCCAGTCGCAAGAAAGCTATCCTCTTTGTCTTCAGTCTCTTCTTCAGGGGGGGCCAACATCTGCGACACGCCGGACAGGGCCATGACCAACCCCCCCATCCGACCAATGGCATTACCCCCCCACTTGAGGCCGCCAATGAGCGCATTGGAAATGGGCTGAGCTAGGAAGCCGGCAGAGCCAAAGGACACGGCAATCAGAGCGACCCCCCCGACGATGGCCTTCAGGATACCGCCGCGCTTGGAGCCGGCCACCTCCGGAATGATGTGCAGATCCGCGTCACCCAGGCGCAGCCCCCCCGTGATCATTTCTTCATCCAGCGCAAGGCCGGTTTCAGGGTCGCCACGCATCAGGTGCCAGGAACCCTCGCGAATATCTTCCGCGATCTCGGGGGGGAAGTTCGCGCACAGAGCAACAACCGCCTCACCGGCGGTATCCACGTCGAGCCGGACCGTCTCGCCGTATTTCTTCAGCGTGCCATGAAGGTGAATGTTACGCATCAGCACCGCCCCCCCAGCGCGCGTCCAGCACGTCCAACGCCAGCGGATACAGCTCGCCAATCTGACGGTTCCGGGCATATGTGTCAGTGAGCTGTGCGGCCCTCTCCGGGTGGGTGCCGCCGCCGATCAAACCAAGCCGGATGATTTCGACCAGATCAGTCAGTTTGAACTGCATGTTCACGGCACGCAGATAGAGCGCGCCGATACCCAGATCGGCAACGCGCTCAAGTTCGGTGATCATGTCGTCGGTCAGGGCGAAGGTGTATTCGCCGTCGCCAAAAAAAACGCGGTGTGGGTCAGCTTCATGCGGCCTTGTCCTTGGCGGTAGTGGTGTAGGGGGGGTTTTCCAGCGTGTTGCCGCCGTCTTTGGGCGGCAGATTCAGCCCCCCCGCGCGCACCTCGTTGGCAGTGATCGCGCCCATGCTGCGATACTGGCCGTATGCGGTGGCACGGGCAGCGGCGTCAGTGGTCAGCAGGTCATCTGTGACGGCTTCAAGGTAGGCGTCCTGACGTTCCTCTGGGGGGGTCAGCAGGCACCGGGCGTAAGACCAGTTCCACGCGGTCAACCACGGCTTTAGCGTGATCTGCATGAACTGCCGGGCCATTTCCTCGGTGTTCGACCATGTGCCCCCCGGCTCAGCTCAAAGAGCATGGTGGGGGGGGAACCCGAAACACGCGCGCAATTTCCCTGATCTGCTCAAGCCGGTTTTCGGCAAACTGGGCATCAGTGAGCGTCATGGATAGTTGTTGATACTTCATACCCTCATCAAGGATGGCAATACCGCCTGTGTTCTCCCCCCCGCTGTGGGTGGCGAACCACTTTGACGCCACTGATTTTTTTGCCTCCGGTGGCATAGATTTCGGGTTCATGATCACGCCGGAAGGGCGACCGCCATTGGCGAACAGGCGACCAATATGGGTTTCAAAGCTCAGGGCCAGGGCGATTGCTTCCCGGCCCAGCGTGATCGGTGAGACGCCACCAATCGCATCAATGCGAAGCACGTCACGGAAGGAAAGGCGAACCTGCCCGGCGTCAGTGGCAACACGGTAGAAGGGTTCGCCATCCGGTTCCTTGTCGGGCTGCACAGTGCCAGGTTCTAGCCGATGCAGCTCATAGGGGGGGGTGCCATCGGTCAGGCGGACCACCTGGGCATGGCCTGCCCCCCCGTGCAACAGGGCGTCAAGGGTCAGGTCACGGCGCAGTTCTGCAGCGCTTGTCCAAGGGTTCGCCTCATCATGGACAAGGCGATATGCCGGATGATCGGTGAGCGCTGCTTTGTCGTCGCGTCCGTAGAGCTTGACCGGCAGCGCACCAATGGTTTCCGAGATAAGCCCGACCGCACAGGACACGGCAGGAACGCGCATTGCGTTGCTCGGGCCGATGGATACACCTGACGCGGTGGGAAGCACGCCAAAAAGTGATAGCGCGTCGGGGGGGTTGGTCAGTGTGAGCGCCTTTTCTTCGACGCCGAAACCAAGTGCGTTTTTGAGCTTTTGAAAGGCCATGTCTTCCGTGCGAAATTGCTAGTGTTGCAAAAATACCACACTGAGATTCGCGGCGGAAGGGTAAATGTTATAAAATTACGTTTTCTCTTTATTCAGATCATAGAAGGGCAGCTTTGCTACAGCGTCAGCCTTGGTTTTCAAAGTTACGTCGCCGTAGTCGTCGGACGCGGATTTCCCCCCCGCATGACCTTGAACCGCATCAACCACGCGATCTGAAATCCCCCCCAGCTCACGGCACTGCGTCTTGAGGCGGTGCCGCCATGCGTGGTTTGGTTGCAGCCCTGCCGGTGTCAGTTCACTTTCGCGCAGCCAATCCCGAAGCTGTCCGGCGGCCTGCGTGGACTTCTGCTTATACTCCTGTGGCTCAGTGCCATTGTGAAACAGTGGACCGGAGCCAGCGTCTTGGATGAACTTGTTGAACCCCCCCTGTTCGATGATCTGCGGATGTAGCGGAACGTCACGATAGCCACCGGCCTTCACAGTCCCGGCGTCAGGTGTGATCCGCACCACCCACTGCCCATCGACCTGACGCACATCCTCTTTGCGCATTTGGGTAATCTCGGACACACGCGCACCGGTGAACGCGCAAATGATCGGAACCCAGCGCTTTGCCGCAATCATGTTTGGTTTCTCTCGGATGCGGCCCTTCTGATCTTCATGGGGGGGTTGATATGAGCGAGACGCATCAAGAGTTTGACCGCCTCGTCGGTCGTGTATCCCTTTTCGCGCGACTGTATCTTGCGCGGTTTCGGCTGCCGAACATTCTGCGCCACGTTCTCAGGCAACCGCTCATTTTCCACAGCCCAGCTAAAGAGTGACCGCACCGTCGATAGATCAACGTCGCTCACCGTCTTGGCTGATTTGGTTTTCATCAGATGGTCACGCCACGCGATCAGGTCTTTCTTCGTGATCCGGGCGGCGTTGTCGTGCTTCAGGAACTTGCGCAAGCCTTCAATTACCGGGCGTTGCTACGTCCACCGTCGCGCATGAAACCTGCCTGCTTGCGCACCGTCACATAGTCTTCCCAGAGCTTTGACAGACTAACCGGCTCAGCAGCGTTCTCCAGGGGGGGCTGTGCCTCCGCAATGAGCGGCGTGGTGGGTTTCCCGCTGAAATCCCCCCCTTCGTCGCGCTCTGCGGCCCGTGCCAGCGCTTCTAACTCGGCGTGGCACAGGGCACGGGCAATCTCGCGCCACTTTGGGCTACCCGGTTCTGCATCCAGGTTGCCAGCAGCCCGGAATCGTTCGATCTGGGCACCTACCAGAGCGCCCAGCTCGGCGTCATTCGCCCTTCCGGCCACTGCCTCGCGCAACCGACTAACAAGCACGTCATCAATACCCACAGCCGCATAGCGCGGATCATTGCGCAACTCGTCGTCAAGGACGAGGCGCTGCATGTAGTGGCTGTATGCGATCTGATCAGGGGGGGCCAGCGGATAACGTGCTGGGGGGGCGCTCTGAGGCATCCCAGCAACAGCCTGCCGCTCAGCCACGGCGATCTTGTGTTGAAGTTGGGCAACCGCGCCCGGCAGCAATCTGAGCGCTTCCCGGTAGTCACCCCCCCCAAGAGGGGGGGTTCGCAATTCGACCTTTCCGATGATTCCACGCAAATCCTTGGGCACCACCAGCCGGGCATGATAGCGCCCACTGCGATCCACCAAATGCCGAACCTTGCCTGCCATGAGAACACCTTTTGTAACCAAAGCTGTAACCATAAAGCGGACAGAAACCCTTGTTTGCAAGGGTTTTCTTTAAGATCAATGGGATAAGGTGGTGGGTCGTGAGAGGCTCGAACTCCCGACATCTTCGGTGTAAACGAAGCGCTCTACCAACTGAGCTAACGACCCCCCCCGAGGCCTGCGTCTTACATGGATCGGAGGGGGGGGCTTGCAAGCCCCCCTCTGGCAGAGAAATTTCCAACGGGACCGGCCACGTGCCCAAGGATGCACCAAGCCGTCAGATCGTGTAAAACCGGAGGGAGATGGTGGGTGATGAGGGATTTGAACCCCCCCCGACATCTTCGATGTGAACGAAGCGCTCTACCACTGAGCTAATCACCCGATGGCGGGCTTTCTAGCGTCACTCGGCGGCCTCTGCAAGGGGGGGGTCGTCCCCCCCACCTTTTTCAACCTTTTTGCGCCGCAGTTTGCACACCAGGACATTGGCGGCATCGTTCTCTTTCATCCGGGTGACGCGCATGACGCCAAGCGGTTGAAGTTTCAGAATTTCCTTACGAGCCAGTGCCTCTCCAAGCTCGGCCAGCATGGCCTCGACCACCGGGCGCGCCTGGGCCTTGCGCAGGCCCGCGCGGGCGGCCACGCGTTCAACCAGCGCCCGTTTCGTCAGTGCGACCGAAGGCGTGGTCACGCCTTGCGGTTGGCTCTGAGGTTGGCTGGACGGCTCAGGGATAGGGGGGGCGGCGTCCGTCGGTTTCTGCACCGCCGTTTTCTCCGGCACCTTTGCCACCTCCGGCTTGGCCTTTTCGGCGACCGCCTTGGTCACCGCAGCCCGCGCGGCGCTGGCGGCCTTGTCCGTCGCGGCCTTGCGCGCACTGGTGCCGGTCGCCGTCTTGCTGCCCGCGGCTTTTGCACTGGCAGGTTTGGATCCGGTTGTTTTACGGGTCGTGGAAGACTTGGCCGCGCTTGTTCGACTCGTGGTCTTGCGCGTGCTCGTCTTGCGTTTGGTCGCCATCTTTCTGCCCCCCCTGCTCCGGTTCTGCCTACGGTTCGATTGTTTCCGCTTTGGAAAATGTTAACGCAAATTCGTGAACAAATCCAGCCTCATGCCGGGCGGCACCACAAGATATAGTGGTTTCAGTGCATAACAGGACGTGCCCCCCCACATTTCCCTCGGCGATGACGGGATCGAGCGGAAACACATCGCATATCGTGACGACACCTCTTTCAACCGCGCCCAAAAGCGCTCTGCCGAAAAAAAAGGCGCACCGTTTCCGATGCGCCTTGTCTTTGGTTCAGATGTTACCGACAGGAAGCCGGGGGGGTCAATGGGCCGTCTGTGCGGCGCCCCCCCCATCCCCCCCACCCCCCCGTTTCAACGCGGCTTCGGCGGCGGCGGCTTCCTCGGCCGCCTCATCCCATTCCACCGGCTCGGGTTCCTCGACCAGAGCCAGTTTCAGAACCTCGCGCACATGGGTCACGGGGGGGATGATTTTCAGCCCGTCTTTCACATTGTCCGGAATATCGGCCAGGTCCTTCTCGTTCTCTTCCGGGATCAGCACCGTCTTGATGCCCCCCCCGCAGAGCCGCCAGCAGCTTCTCCTTGAGGCCGCCAATGGGCATCGCATTGCCGCGCAGGGAAACCTCGCCGGTCATGGCAATGTCCTTGCGCACCGGAATGCCGGTCAGCACGGACACGATCGAGGTCACCATGGCCAGACCGGCCGACGGCCCGTCCTTCGGCGTGGCCCCCCCGTCGGGCACGTGCACGTGGATGTCCCATTTCTCGAACTGCGGCGGTTTCACCCCCCCGATTTTCGGGGGGGCCACCGAGCGCACATAGGAGCTCGCCGCGTCGATGCTTTCCTTCATCACATCGCCCAACTTGCCGGTGGTCTTCATGCGCCCCCCCTTGCCCGGCAGACGCAACGCTTCGATCGACAGAAGGTCACCGCCCACGCTGGTCCAGGCCAGGCCCGTGACGACACCCACCTGATCTTCCTTCTCGGCCAGGCCATAGCGGAACTTCTTCACGCCCAGGAAATCCTCCAGGCTGTCCGGTGTCACCTCGACCTTGTCGGCCTGTTTACGCACGATCTTGGTCACGGCCTTGCGGGCCAGCTTGGCGATCTCACGCTCCAGGTTCCGCACACCCGCCTCGCGGGTGTAATAGCGGATGACATCGGTCAGGGCCGCGTCCGTCAGCACGAATTCGTCCTTCTTCAGCCATGGTTCTTGACCTGCTTGGACACCAGATGCTGCTTGGCGATCTCGGATTTCTCGTCCTCGGTGTAGCCGGCCAGCGGAATGATCTCCATCCGGTCCAGAAGCGGGCCGGGCATGTTGTAGCTGTTGGCCGTGGTCAGGAACATCACGTTCGAGAGGTCATATTCGACCTCCATATAGTGGTCCACGAAGGTGGAGTTCTGTTCCGGATCAAGCACTTCCAGCATGGCCGAGGCCGGGTCGCCACGGAAATCCTGGCCCATCTTGTCGATCTCATCGAGCAGGATCAGCGGGTTCGTGGTCTTGGCCTTTTTCAACGCTGGATGATCTTGCCGGGCATCGAGCCAATGTAGGTCCGGCGGTGGCCGCGGATTTCAGACTCGTCACGCACCCCCCCACCCAGCGAAATGCGGATGAACTCGCGCCCGGTGGCGCGCGCCACGGATTTGCCCAAGGACGTCTTACCCACGCCCGGCGGGCCCACAAGGCACATGATCGGGCCTTTGAGCTTTTTCGAACGCTGTTGCACAGCCAGATATTCGACGATGCGTTCCTTGACCTTCTCCAGCCCGTAGTGTCCTGATCCAGCACCTTCTGGGCGTTGTTCAGGTCCTTCTTCACGCGGGATTTCTTGCCCCCCCACGGAATGGACAGCATCCAGTCGAGGTAGTTGCGCACCACGGTGGCTTCGGCCGACATGGGCGACATGTTCTTGAGCTTCTTCAGCTCGCCATCGACCTTCTCGCGCGCTTCCTTGGACAGCTGCGTGGCTTCGATCTTTTCTTCCAGTTCGGCGATTTCCGACTGGCCCTCGTCGCCATCGCCCAGCTCTTTCTGAATGGCCTTCATCTGCTCATTCAGATAGTATTCGCGCTGGGTGCGCTCCATCTGGGACTTGACGCGGGTCTTGATCTTCTTCTCGACCTGCAGGACCGACATTTCGCCCTGCATCAGGCCATAGACCTTCTCAAGCCGTTCAGCCACGTCGAGGGTTTCCAGCAGTTCCTGCTTCTGGTCCACTTCCACGCCCAGATGACCGGCAACAAGGTCGGCCAGCTTGTCGGGCGCGCGGGTCTCGGACACGGCCGCCAGCGCCTCTTCGGGGGGGATGTTCTTCTTGACCTTGGCGTAGCGTTCGAATTCCTCGCCGACCGAGCGCAGCAGCGCCTCAACGCTTTCCGGGTCGCCCGAGGTTTCCTCCAGCAACACAGCGGAGGCTTCGAAGAAGGCCGGGTTTTCGTGGAATTCGGTGATGCGCACACGCGCCTGGCCTTCGACCAGCACCTTCACGGTGCCGTCGGGCAGTTTGAGCAGTTGCAGCACATTGGCCAGCACACCGCTGCGATAGATGCCATCGGCCTCGGTTCATCAATCGAGGGGGGGTCGATCTGGCTGGACAGCAGGATCTGCTTGTCGTCCTGCATGACCTCCTCCAGGGCCTTCACACTCTTCTCGCGACCGACGAAGAGAGGCACGATCATGTGGGGGGGGAAGACCACGATGTCGCGCAAAGGCAGGACGGGATAGGACGGGCTCAGTTGCTCGGTCATAGGTTATCCTTGTTCTTGGGCAGACGGCAGGGCCCCCCCGATCAGCGGCAGCACATCCCGTCTCCAGTTCACGGCCAGTTAACATGGGGGGGACAAAAAGTCCGGGTTTCAACTGCGCTCTGGCCGATGCATCACAGGTATTGTGGCAACCCGCCCCCCCATGAACCACAAGAGCACGGGGGGGCGGGATATCCACAGGAATATGGTTAAGATTGCCGCTTTTCACGATTGTGTGCGGCGGTTCGCAGCGATTCCCGACGTCATCCGGTACGGGCCGTACGACTCAGCGGCGCAGGGTGAAACGCCGCGTTTCCGTGCGCCCGCTGCCCATCTGATGCACCGAGGCGACACCCTGGATCAAGTCCTCGGCCTCGGTCACCTGCAAGATCGCCCCCCCGAAGGTCAGGGTAGCGCCCGGATCGCCATGGCTGTCCAGCCCCCCCACCAGCGTGGCGACGACACCCGGCGGGCATGGGATGTCAGAGCGTCCAAAAACAGACCCAGGGGGGGGTGATGGTCCACCGCCGCCTCATCGGCCATACGCACAAGCCGCCCGTCGGGTCCGAAGACACTGCCACGCAACCGCAGGGCGCGACCGTTCTCCAGAGTTACGATCTCGGCCACCACGGGGGGGGCGTCTTCCTGCCGGGGGGGCAATTCCACCTCGCCGCCGTCATCGCTGACGGTCCCTTCCAGCGTGCTTAGTACCCAGTCGCCCTTCAGGCCCAGCGCCCGCAATCCCGTCATCTTGCATCCCCCCCTCCTGTCCCGATTTGGGCGCGCATGGCACAGATCCGCCGTCCATTCAGCAGTTTCGGGTCGCACCGTCCCAAGGAGCCGGAGGGGGGGGCGATACCACAATGTGCTATACTGGAAGATACCCCCCCGCCCGAACGGGGGGGGACATTTCAGGGAGAAAACCAATGCCCGATCTGAAGTACACCACGATTACCGTTGCATCTTGTGATCCCGATTACCTGGAAACCGCCTATGGGCATTGCACCGATATTGCCGCCAGCCTGATCACCGGCGGGCATGCTGTTTCAGCCCGGTTCGGTCAAATCCTGACCGGCGATCACATCGGCTGCATCATCTTCTTCTCCACCTATCCCAGCCTGGACGCGATGGGCGCTGGCTGGGATCAGGTCAGCCAGTCCGACGCATTCAAGGCGATGGGTGGCTCTGGCAAGGCGCGGCTGCTGCTGCGCAATGTGCTGAAGCTCGAAGACGTGTTCCTGACCGAGCCACCGGCGATGGAGCCCACCGTCGGCGTGGTTACCCGCTTCAGCTCGCCCACACCTTACGTCGACGAGATGAAAAGCCTGCTTCCGATCTTCGCCGCCAACGGCGCACTGATTACCCGCTACGGCACGCTGATGACCGGCTCGGCCACCGGGCAGAGGCTGATGGCCGTGGCTTACCCGTCGATGGAAGCGGTCGAAGCCGCCTATGATGCGCTGGCCGAAAGCGATGCCTATATCAACGCCGTATCAGATGCCGAAGTCAGCTTCCGCAACATCTTCCGCTTTGCGCCCTAGGCTCAAACCGGCGCGATGTCACCCAGGGCGCGGGTGGCGTGGAAATCGGCCTCCCAGTCGGCGAAGGTGCCCGCGGCGATGGCGTCGCGCATGCCTTGCATGATCTCCTGGAAGTAATGCAGGTTGTGCCAGGTCAGCAGCATGCCCGAGATCATCTCGTTCGACCGAAACACATGGTGCAGATAGGCACGCGAATAGTCGCGGCAGGCCGGGCATGTGCACTGTTCGTCCAGCGGGCGCGGGTCGTCGGCGTGGCGGGCGTTCTTGATGTTCACCACGCCTCGGCGGGTAAAGACCTGACCGGTGCGGCCCGAGCGGGACGGCAGCACGCAATCCATCATGTCGATCCCGCGTTTTACCGCGCCGACGATATCGTCGGGCTTACCCACGCCCATCAGATAGCGCGGCTTGTCCCTGGGCAGGTAATCAGGCGCGTAGTCGAGGCAATCGAACATCGCCTCCTGCCCTTCCCCCCCCACGGCCAGCCCGCCTACCGCGTAGCCGTCGAAACCGATATCCATCAACGCCTTCGCGCTTTCCTCGCGCAGGTCCTGTTCCAGACCGCCCTGCATAATGCCGAACAGCGCATGGCCGGGGGGGCGGTCGCCGAACGCGTCCTTCGAACGTGCAGCCCAGCGCATTGACAGGCGCATGCTTTCGGCAATGCGCTTGCGATCGGCGGGCAGCGCGGGGGGGCATTCGTCAAAACACATGACAATATCCGAGCCCAGCAGGCGCTGAATCTCCATTGACCGTTCCGGGGGGGTCAACTCGTGGCGCGAGCCGTCGATGTGGCTTTTGAAGGTGACGCCAGTCTCGGTCAACTTGCGCAGGCTCGCCAGGCTCATCACCTGAAATCCGCCGGAATCCGTCAGGATCGGCCGATCCCAGTTCATGAACTTGTGCAAGCCCCCCCCAGCCGGTCGATGCGTTCGGCTGTCGGGCGCAGCATCAGGTGGTAGGTGTTGCCCAGCAGAATATCCGCGCCGGTGTCGCGCACGCTTTCGGGCAGCATCGCCTTGACGGTGGCCGCCGTGCCCACGGGCATGAAAGCGGGGGGGGTGCGGATCTCTCCGCGCGGGGGGGTGTTGATCACGCCGGTGCGGGCCTTGCCATCGGTGGCAGAGAGTTTGAACGAGAACTTGGTCATGTTTGTCATGGGCCGCGTGATACGCCAGCTGCCCGGCAAAGCAAAGAGGGCAGCGCGCCCAAGAGTTTTCAGAAAACTCTTGGCAAAATCCTTCTGAAGGATTTTGGCCCTACCCGCCCGCGCACATCCGGTCGAATTTCGCCGCACAGATGAAGTCGTTTTCGGTCAATCCGCCCGCCTCGTGGGTGGTGAAGACCACCTGGCAATATCCCCCCCAGCCAAAGCTGATGTCCGGGTGGTGGCCCAGCTTGTCGCCCAGGAAGGCGGCCAGGTTGGCGTGATAGGTCGCCTTGGCAAAACCCTTGAACTCCAGCCGCTTGACCAAGGTCGTCCCGTCAATGCGCCAACCATCCAGCTGCGTCAGCAGCGCCTGGGCTTCGGCGGTATCCAGCGGTGGCACGCCACCCTTGCAGGGCACGCAGTCCTTGTTGCTCAGATCACAGGTTTCTGTCATTCCCCCCTACCCCCCCGCTTCGTCTTCATAACTCGGCGCAAACAGGCCCCCCCGCGCCTGGGCTGCCTTTACATCCGCCATCAAATCGCGATCCGCTGCGGCAAACAAGTCGTCCAGATCTTCCAGCACGAAGTAAAGCGGCTGGTGAATGTCGATCCGGTAGGGCGTGCGCAGGATGTCCATTACGTCGAAGCCACGCAGGATGGGCCCGTGCGATACACTCCAGGGCAGTTCGGTGGGGGGGGAACTGGCCAGGCCCGAGCCCAGCGCCTTTACCTGCCCTTCTTCGCGGGTCAAGCCGAACTCGATGGTGAACCAGTAAAGCCGGATGAGCCAGCTATAGTCCTTGGGCTCCGCTTTCAGCCCCCCCGCCTTACCGATCGCCTGGCTGAACCCGGCGAAACGCGGGTCCGTCAGCAGGGGGGGCGTATGACCAAAGACCTCGTGAAAGATATCCGGTTCCTTGATGTAGTCGAAATCCTTGCGCGAGCGGATGAAGCTGGCCGCCGGAAAGGTGCGGTCGGCCAGCATACCAAAGAACTTGCCGAACCCAATCAGCGCGGGCACCGGGGGGGCGACTTTCCAGCCGGTCAGCCCCCCCCAAGGGTCGCAGAAAGATCAGAGCATTGCGGCACCCGGTCCAGTGGCAAGGCCATACGCGCAAGCCCGTCACGATAAGGCCGTGCCATATGGCGGTCGACCGCGGGCAGTTGCCGGGCAACCAGGTCGCGCCAGACCGAATTCTCTTCCTCGGTGTAGTGAATGTGCCCGGATGCGTCCGGGATCTTGGCCTCATAGGCGGACTGTTTGCTCATCTCATCCTCCTCACCGAAAGAATATCACCTGTTAAGGGAATGAATTTGCCCGATGCTTGACACAGCCCTTCACTTTTAGGTGAAATTTTGCGCCTATTGGCGTATGAGAGGTAAATATGACCCAGCTTGACCCACAAGACCGCCGCCTGCTTGCCCTGTTGCAACAGGATGCGAAACGCCCGACCCAGGAACTGGCCGAGGCGGCGGGCATGTCCACCTCCCCCCCCGCCTGGCGCCGTATTCGCCGGTTGGAAAAGGCGGGCGTGATCGACCGGGTCGTGGCGCTTTTGAACCCCCCCAAGAAACTGGGGGGGCTGAACACCCGCGCCTATGTGCATGTCTCGCTGATCGACCATACGGAACCGACCATTCGCGCCTTTGACGATTTCGTTGCGCACGAAGATCAGATTGTCGAATGCTGTTCGATTACCGGGGGGGCCGATGACTACCTGCTCAAGGTCGTGGCCACCGATCCAGAAGCGCTGGAACATTTCCTGATGCGCAAGGTCTTGGGCCTGGGCATCGTGCGCAGTTCGACCACGCATTTCGTGCTGCGACAAAAGAAGCACGCAACCGCCCTGCACTGGACCTTGGCTGAGCTATTCCCTATATGATCGCTCAGGAATATCTGAGGACGCGCGATGAATACCGAAACGCCTGAGCACCTGGAAGGGGGGGAGCCGCTGATCAAGCCCTCGACCCACGAACACCCGCTTTACGACGCGGTGATCGAGGCCTGCCGCACGGTCTATGACCCGGAAATCCCGGTGAATATCTTTGATCTGGGCCTGATCTACACGGTCGAGATCAACGACCAGAACGAGGTCGCGGTGATCATGACCCTGACCGCCCCCCCCGGCTGCCCGGTGGCTGGCGACATGCCCGGCTGGATTCAGGAAGCGGTCGAACCGGTCGCGGGCGTGAAACAGGTCACGGTCGAGCTGACCTGGGAACCGCCCTGGGGGGGCATGGAAATGATGTCCGACGAGGCACGGCTGGAACTGGGCTTCATGTAAGACGGGCCATTTCGCCGGACTGAAACGCACCCGTTTTCGGGTGCGTTTTGCGTTTCGCAGCCGAAAAAGGATGCAAACACGGATACGCAACCAAAAAAGGTTGCATATTGCACTCCGCAACCTATATTGGTTGCACAATGAACGCCACAAAGACCCATATCGCCGTCCTGACCGGGGGGGACATCATCGGATCCACTCAGATGGCCCCCCCGGCCGATCTGGAACGCGCTTTCGACGCCCTGTCCGCCTGCGCCGAGACACAAGCCGAGTGGCATGGCGAAGACCTGCACTTTACCCGCCAACGCGGAGATGGCTGGCAGGTGCGGCTGGCGCGACCGGAACTGGCCTTGCGGTCTGCCTTGGCGTTTCGCGCGGCACTGCGATGTGAGGGCAAGGAGTTTTCGACATTCATTGCGGTGGCCGAGGGGGGGATCGGAGAAAAAAAATCGGACCAGATATCAATCTCAACGATCTGGTAGGACAGGCCTTTATCGACAGCGGACGTATGCTCGATATCTTGAAGAGCAACGATGTACCAACGCAAATGGCCACATACAACCTCGGACCGAAGGCAGCCACCTTTGCCTTGGCCGACCATATTTCACGGGACTGGACACCGGCACAAGCCGCAACAATCCTTCCCATGCTGACCACCGAAGATCCCCCCCCATCCTATACCGAGCTTGCACGGCGCCTGGGAAAGTCACGCCAAGCCGTCAAAAAGGCGCTCGACGGAGCCGGGTACGATGCGTTTTCCTTGGCCCTAGAACCATATGAGCGGGAGAAGCCTGAAAATGATTGAAACCCTCACCGCCCTCCTCTTCGCCCATATCCTCGCCGATTTTCTGTTCCAGACCGACTGGATGAGCACCAACAAGTCGAAGCCCGGCGTGTTGCTGTTGCACACCGCGTGGTGCTGATCTGCGCCCAGGCCGCCACCGGGCATTGGGACGCACCTGCCCTGCTGGCGCTGGCCGCCGCGCATTTGGCCGTGGATGCCATCAAGGTTTGGGGGGGGCGGTTCCGCTCGCTCACTGCTTTCCTGACCGACCAGCTTGCCCATCTGGCCACGATCCTGGCCATCGCCTGGTATGTTCCCGAGCTTTGGGGGGGCTCCGGCATATGGGGGGGAGACCTCACCTGGCCCCCCCTGCCCCCCCTGATGGCCATCCTCGCCGGTCTCATCGCGGCCACCCGTGCGGGTGGGTTCGCCGTGGGCCTGTTGATGAAGCCCCCCCACGCGCTGCGGATCCGGTCTCAGGGCTTGCGGCGCGGCGGCTGGACCATCGGACTGTTGGAACGCGGGCTGGTCTTCGTGCTGATCCTTGGCGGCCTGCCCCCCCTGGGCGTAGGGTTCCTGGTCGCCGCCAAATCCGTGCTGCGGTTCGGCACCGCGACCCGCGATCAGCGCAGTGCCGAATATGTGATCATCGGCACGCTCGCCAGCTTCGGCTGGGCCATTCTGGTCGCGATGGCCACTTTGTTCGCCCTCTCAATCCTTCCACCGCTTGAGATCGCCGCGTTGCAGCCTTAGATTGGGGGGGCCAAGCGAAAGGATCACCCAGATGTTCTCCATCCCCCCCGGCAAACAAGCCGTGACCATGACCGACAAGGCCGCCGCCCAGATCGCCAAGCTGATGGGCAAGGACGGCCATAAGGGCCTGCGCATCGGCGTCAAGAAGGGCGGCTGCGCAGGCATGGAATACACCATGGAATATGTCGACACGGTCGACCCGCATGACGAGGTCGTCGAACAGGGCGGCGCGCGGGTGATGATCGCCCCCCCCATGGCACAAATGTTCCTGTTCGGCACGCAGATCGACTATGAGGTCGGGCTGCTGGAAAGCGGCTTCAAGTTCAACAACCCCCCCAACGTGACCGAGGCCTGTGGCTGCGGCGAATCGATCAAGTTCGACGCAGACCTGGCGGCGAAGTGAGCATTTCCGACGCGGATATCGCCTTCGCGCTGGAACTTTTCGAAGATCTCGGCCCGCTGACCACCCGCAAGATGATGGGTGGGCTGTGCCTCTATGCGGACGGCACCATCTTTGCGATCATTCATTCCGACGGCACCCTGCTTCTGAAAGGGGGGGCAAACGGCTTCGACAAGGTATTGAACGAGGCTGGCTGGGCGCGCTGGAGCTATGCCCGCAAAGATGGCTCCCCCCCAACTCAAATGCCTATTGGGAACTGCCACCCGAGCTTCTGGACGATCCGAATGAGGCCTGCGACTGGGCGCGGCGGGCGCTGGCTGCGCTCACCTGACCCCCCCTTTGCCCTGCCAGCGTTTGCGCTATCCCTGCCTCAAACAACATGGAGGCACGGATATGCGGCGCAAACTGGCAGCGGGCAATTGGAAGATGAACGGGACCGGAGACAACCTGGCCCAGATCGCAGCCCTGAAAGAGGCCCACCCCCCCGCCCCCCCCGGCGTCGATATCCTGATCTGCCGCCCGCCACGTTGCTTTCGCGCGTATCTGACGCTGCTGGGGGGGACACCATTGCGACGGGGGGGGCAGGATTGTCATGCAGCAGACAGCGGCGCGCATACCGGCGACATCTCGGCAGCCATGCTGAAGGATGCAGGCGCGACCCATGTGATTCTGGGCCATTCGGAACGGCGCGAGGACCATGAAGAAAGCGATCAGGACGTGCGCGACAAGGCCAATGCGGCCATTGCCGCGGGTCTCACTGCCGTCATCTGCGTGGGCGAAAGCCTGGCCGAACGCGAGGCCGCCAATACGCTTTCCATCATCGGCGGGCAGCTGGCGGGCTCCATCCCTGACGGGGGGGTCACCGCTCAGAATATGGTCATCGCCTATGAACCGATCTGGGCCATCGGCACCGGCAAGATCCCCCCCACGCTTGATCAGATCGGCGAAGTGCATGACTTCATCCGCACCGCGCTGGAAAAACGCTTCGGTCCTGGCGTGGGCCGCTCGACCCGAATCCTCTATGGCGGTTCGGTGAAGCCCTCGAATGCGCAGGAAATCTTCGCGGTCTCGAACGTTGACGGCGCTCTGGTCGGGGGGGGCGCAAGCCTGAAGGCCGCGGACTTCGGCCCGATTATCACCGCATTGGAAAACGCCTGAGCGGGCCACCCCCCCGCCCGCCACACACACCAATCGGCACGGGGGGGGCCTTCAATCCCCCCCGTGCCTTTTCAAGCGTCGCGCAGCGACACTGCTTGGCAACGCCCACGCTTGACAGCTCCGCATGTATTTAACATGTTCATCAAAACCCACTCCGGAGCCCCCCCGATATGAACCATGACGAGCTGAACCATTGGTCCAAACGCGCCGCCGACTGGGCGCGTGACTATCACGCCAACCTGCGTGACAAGCCGGTGCGCCCGGACATTCAGCCCGGTGAGTTCCGTACAAAGATCGAAAGCCCTGCCCCCCCGGAGGATCCCGAACCGGCCGAACGTATCTTCGCGGATTTCACCACCCTCGTGCCCGAGGCCATGACCCATTGGCAGCACCCGCGTTTCTTTGCCTATTTCCCAGGCAACGCTGCGCCTGTGTCGATGCTTGCCGAACAGCTGGCCAATGCCATGTCCGCCCAGGCGATGCTCTGGCAGACCGCCCCCCCGGCGGCCAACGAAATGGAGGCGCTGACCATCGACTGGCTGCGCGACGCGCTTGGCCTGCCGGGTGACCTGACCGGCACCATTCACGATTCCGCCACCACCGCGACCCTGTCCGCCGTTCTGACCATGCGCGAACAGGCGCTGGGGGGGCATGAGGGGGGGCTGACCAAAGGGCTCTCGGGCGGCCCTACCCTGCGGATCTATGCCTCCGCCCAGACCCACAGTTCGGTCGACAAGGCCGTGCGGCTGGCAGGCATCGGTCAGGACAACCTGGTGAAAGTGCCCGGACTGGAGGAGCACGAGACCTACTCGATGGACCCGGAGGCGCTGAATGCGCTGATCGAACAGGACAAGCTGGCCGGTGTGAAACCTGCAGGCGTGGTGCTGTGCACCGGGGGGGGCACCTCGATCGGGGGGGCCTGCGACCTGATCGGCGCTTGTATTGACGTCGCCCATGCCCATGGGTTGCCCGTCCATGTGGATGCAGCCTGGGCGGGATCGGCAATGATCTGTCCCGAGTTCCGAACGCTTTGGGAGGGGGGGATCGAGAAAGCCGACAGCATCGTCTTCAACCCGCACAAATGGCTGGGCGCGCAGTTCGACTGCGCCGTGCAATTCCTGCGCGACCCACGCCCGCAGATCGCCACCATGGGCCTGCGCCCGCATTACCTGCAGACACAAGGCGCGGATGAGGTGGTCAATTACAACGAATGGACCGTACCGCTGGGCCGCCGCTTCCGCGCGCTGAAAATCTGGTTCCTGATCCGGGCCGAGGGGGGGCTTTCCGGCCTGCGCGCCCGTATCCGCAACCATGTCACCTGGGCCCGCGAAGCCGCCGATGCCATCGCTGCCCTGCCCGGCTTCGAGCTGACCACCGACCCGATCCTGTCGCTCTTTACCTTCCGCTTCCGGGGGGGCGACGCGGACACCGCCGCGCTGTTGGAAAAGGTCAACAATGACGGGCGTATCTATCTGACCCAGACCACCCATGACGAGGCCTTCGTTATTCGTGTTCAGGTCGGTCAGTTTGACTGCACGCGAGAAGATGTCATGATGATCCCCCCCACTGTTTTGAAGGACCTTTCAGGGGGGGAAATTTGATGCTCCGCACCCTCGCGATTCTGTTCCTGTTCCTACCCGGCCTGGCCGCCGCGCAAAGCTATCCCGGCCATGAGGACCTCTATGTGAACGACCATGCAGAGGTGCTGGAGGCCGACGCCGAGGCCGCCCTGCGTGCGCGACTGACCAAGCTGCGCGAAACCTCAGGTGTCGAGATGACCGTGCTGACCCTGCGCACTCGTGAGGATTGGATGCCCGGCAGCCGGCTGGAGGATTTCGCGACCGGGCTGTTCAATCACTGGGGGGGCATCGGAGGTGCCAGCCGCAATGACGGTATTCTGATCCTTGTGCTCATTCAGGACCGCGACATGCGCATTGAACTGGGCAGCGGCTATGGCAAGGATTACAACATCGCCGCCGAATACATCATCGGCCGGGACATGCTCCCGCATTTCAAGCAAGGCGACTATGCCACCGGCATTCAGGTTGGCACCGACCGGGTGGTCGACTGGATCGTCGTGCCCTTTGTCGAAGGGCTCCAGCCGCCCGCGGAGGCCCTGTCTGGCCCCCCCGGAGGGGGGGGTGGCACCAGCTCCGGTTTCTTCGGTGCCATCGCGGCGGCTATGCTGGCGCTGGTCCTGTTTGGGCGGCGTATCCTTGACCGGGTGCGCAAATGCCCCCCCGGCTGCGGCCAACGCGGCATTCACACGCGCAAGGAAACCGTGCTGCCCGCCTCGACCCGCCATCCCGGACAGGGGGGGCGCAAGACGGTGACCTGTCGCCACTGCGACTACGAGGCCTCAACGACCTATGTGATCTCACAGCGGTCCCCCCCATCCTCCTCTCGCAACGGAAGGGGGGGCGGATCAGGCGGAGGCTTTGGCGGCGGGCGCAGTTCCGGCGGTGGCGCATCCGGCAGCTGGTAACGGGGGGGGCGGCAGGTCGCAGCCTTGTGACCGGCCGTACGCAACGTCAACCTCGCCTTAACCATTCCTCGGCCTAAACTGGAGGACGGAGGCATCATGAAAAATACGGACTGGATCACACATTCGGTGAACACCTGGCAGACGGGATCGTGCATGGATTGGGTGTCGCGGCGGCTTGGTCGGTGCAACCGCTCTGGTGGTCTGGGCAGCCATGTCCGCGCCGGGTGGACATATTCCGCCGCTGATCATCTACTCCATCGGGCTGATCGCCACTTTCGCCTTCTCGGCCGCCTATAACATGTGCCTGCATCCGGGGGGGGCGCGTGCGGTGCTGCGCCGCTTCGACCACGCAGCCATTTTCATCATGATTGCAGGAACTTACACCCCCCCCATGGCATTGATTGGCATCGGCGGGGGGGCGATGGGGGGGGTGGCGCTGGCCTCGATCACCTGGGGGGGAATTGCGGTCATAGGCGTGTTCCTGAAGCTCTTTTTCTTCCACCGGTTCTATCGCACCACCCACGCGCTTTACCTCATCCAGGGATGGCTTGCGGTGCTGGCCATCGTGCCAATGGTCAAGGCGCTGCCGGTGCTGGCCACGGTGCTGATCGTGCTGGGCGGTGTGACTTACACGCTGGGCACATTGTTTCACCACCGCGAGGATTGGCCGTTCAACCGGGCGATCTGGCACGGGATGGTCCTGGCGGCGGCCTCGACCCATTATGCGGCGGTTGTCACCGTGGCTGCGGCCTGAGCGCAGGCCGGAAAATGTGCCCCCCCCAGGGCACGAATGACGCAAACAGACCAGACCTGTCGCTTTTCTTTCGCCACCGTAAAGGGGGGGTGGAGGAGCGCATGGATCGCATGTTGTGGAAGATTGCCCTGGTCGTCGTGACCATCGGGGGGGCCGAACGGGGGGGACGCGCGGCGCGTGGGAGACCGGGCGTGGCGTAAGGCCACCCTTTCCCCCCCAATTCCCAACACACGGACCTATACATGACGTCGATGAAACCCTCCCGCCGCTCTGGCGGTCGCGCCGCCCGTAAAGCGCTGCGGGCCGCCCCCCCCGTTGCAAACGATCAGCGCCCCCCCATTCGCGCGGGGGGGCTCGAAGGCGGCCAGTACCAACCCCCCCTGACCCAAGCGGGCATGGAGCGAATCCACCAAGCCGCACTGGATGCCCTGGAACAGATCGGTCTGGCCGACGCACCACCAAGCGGTGTCGAGGTCCTGACCAAGGCCGGGTGCGATTATCGTGACGGGCGGCTGTATTTTCCGCGCGCCATGGTCGAGGACATGCTGGCCAAAGCCGCCAAGAACATCACCCTGTGCAGCCGCGACGGCCAGCACGACCTGGACCTGACCGGATCGCGCGTGCATTACGGCACTGCCGGGGGGGCCGCCGTGCATCTGGTCGACGCCCATGGCCGCGAGTACCGCGACAGCACCGTGCAGGATCTGCATGACGCCGCGCGCATCGTGAACCAGCTGGACAATATCCACTTCCTGCAGCGCCCGATGGTCTGCCGCGACATTCCCGACAACCGCGAGATGGACCTGAATTCCATCTATGCCTCGGTCACCGGCACCACGAAACACGTCGGCGTCTCGTTCACCGAACCGGACTTCGTCGACGACGGAATCGCGCTTCTGCACATGATCGCGGGCGGTGAAGACAAATGGCGCGAACGTCCCTTTGTGTCGAATTCCAACTGTTTTGTCGTGCCGCCGATGAAATTCGCCACCGAAAGCTGCGAGGTGATGGAGAAGGTCATCGCCGCCGGCATGCCGGTCCTGCTGCTGTCGGCCGGCATGGCAACCGCCACTGCCCCCCCGCCAACGCTTGCGGGCGCGATCGTGCAGGCGGTCGCGGAATGCCTGGCCGGGGGGGTCTGCTATGTCAACGCAATCAAACCCGGCCACCCGGCGGTGTTCGGCACCTGGCCCTTTGTGGTCGACCTGCGCACCGGCGCCATGTCCGGCGGCTCGGGCGAACAGGCTTTGCTGGCAGCGGGCTGCTCGCAGATGCACAAGTTCTATGGTTTGCCGGGCGGCGCGGCCTCGGGCTTTTCCGACTCGAAACTGCCCGACATGCAGGCCGGGTGGGAGCAGATGTGCTCGAACGTGATGGCAGGCCTGGCCGGGCTCAACATGGTCTACGAGGCGGCGGGCATGCACGCATCCCTGTTGGGCTTCTGCCACGAAAGCCTGATCCTGGGGGGGGATGACATCATCGGCCAGGCCCTGCGCTGCGTGCGCGGGATCGAGGTAACCGAGGACAGCGTCGACATCGACCTGATGAAGTCGGTCTGCCTGGAAGGCCCAGGCCACTATCTGGGGGGGGCCGACAAGACCCTGGCGCTGATGGAGACCGAATTCGCCTACCCTGCCCTGGGCAGCCGCACCTCACCCAAGGAATGGGCCGAGATGGGCAAGCCGGACCTTCTGGACCTGGCCACCGCCCGCAAGGAGGCGATCCTGGCCGACCCCCCTCGGCCGCGCGCCTTGACCCGATGCTGGACGCAGAGATCCGCC